>Ga0228634_1001761_pt1 | contig 11822 bp, 11 predicted proteins | sample 42DmetaG_FD_190063 | JGI IMG/M metagenome (GOLD analysis project Ga0228634, IMG submission 190063) | Seawater microbial communities from Monterey Bay, California, United States - 42D | ecosystem: Environmental > Aquatic > Marine > Coastal | place: USA: California | collected 2016-09-27
AGTAGACTTGGTACGGATTTAAATAATTCACAGTCGATTCGAGCAGGGATCGATTTAAATCTTTCAGACCGTCATAAGCTGGGGGTCTTTGGTAATTTGAGTCTGGGAAGAAGAGAACGGACAGGTTCTTTGTGGAATACCCTTTATGAATTTTCCGAAATGCCTAGTGCCCTCTGGAGAAGGTCAAGTTTTGATCCTAAATCAAGAACGAATATTGATGTAGGGTTGAATTATGAATGGTCGTTTAAGCAAGAGCGCGGGAAATTTCAATTAAATGTTAACCAATCATTCGGAGATGAAGATATCAGAGGTTATTATTCAGAGGCGTATTTTACCTTAGACACTTTGCTTAATGAGGGTGATACACTTGTTCAACAACTTGAGAATGTTGAATCGAATAATATAAATACGATACAGCTAGATGTTGAGTATGTATTTCCAGAAATTAATTCGCGTATAGAGTTCGGAGCAAAAAGTATTATTAGAGACCAATCTGTTAGCACCTTTTCTGAGACGTATGATTCGGAAACTGAGATGTTTGATGCGGATACATTAGCTAATTTTGATTATCAATATGATGAGCGGATTTTTAGTCTTTACGGTATATTTGGACAACAAGTTGATAAGTTTAAATATCAATTTGGACTGCGATTAGAACAAGCTTATCAAATCCCAGAACTGCTTTCTGATGGCGCCTCAATACCCAACGATTACTTTAATCTATTTCCTTCCGCTCATATTAAATATGCGCTTAATGATAAGAATGAATTTGGTTTGAGTTACAGTAGAAGAATATCCAGAGCAAGAGCTGGTCAATTAAACCCCTTCACCAATTATGCAGATCCTTTTAACCTAAGAAGAGGAAATCCATATCTGCAACCTGAATATATTCACTCTTTTGATCTTGCATATACTTTTGAAAAAAAGACACTTTCCGTTTCATCCAGTGTGTACTATCGGAGAAGTGAAGGAGTTATTGCTCGGGTTAAAGAGTTTTATGAGAACAATACAAGTGCAATAACCTATCAAAATTTGAGTAGCACTAATGCTTTTGGTACTGAACTTGTCTTTATGTTTAAGCCCTTTCCTTTTTGGCGGACAACAGCTTCGTTCAACGGGAATTTAGTGGAGTATTTTACGGATCTTCAGGGGCTTTCAAACACAACAGGTGCTTATTTGAAGGCAAAGTTCAATACGGTTATTGACTTTTGGAAAAAAACTGCAAGTTTTCAGGCAAGTTATGGTTATAATGGCCCGAGAGTCATGGTTCAAGGAACTGTTCAGCGGAAAGGAACATTTGACTTGGCATTTGATAAAAAGTTCTTAGATGGTAATATGGCGCTTGGTCTGAGAGTGTCTGATTTATTTAATCAGCAGTCATTTTATATGGATGCCGTTCGTGAGAATTTTCAACAAGTGGCATATTATAAATGGATGTCTAGACGGGTTTTCTTAACACTTAATTACAAGTTTGGAAAAATTGAATTTAAAAATAAGAGTACTTCTCAAATGAATAGTCCGGGAAGGCGATAAGGTTATTTCTCTGCTTCAAGATTCTTTAAGATCCTGCCAAATTCTGATTTTATGGATTTAGGAAGCATTTCTTGGAGTGTATTTTTATGTTCTTTAAAAAGTTTTAGAAGCTGCATGCTATCCATCTCTTTTCCTAAGGTTGGAAGTTCCACTTGACTGTAGTCAAAATCGAAGTAAGCACTCCAATTAAGTTGATTTAAAATAAGTCTATCTATCGCTATGCTAATTAATTTAGCGTCATTGCTCAAGGCTATTTGACGCTTTAATTTACTTTTGTTTTTTTCATATTCTAAGAACAGAGACTCCCAGTTTGTCCCCTTCACCACGGGTGCTTCAATTTTGATTGTTGTTTCTTTTTGAGCAGATAATAAAAGGTAGGCTTCATGGATTAGCAACAGCCTTTCTTGTCTTTTTCTCATTACTTTAGGGATGACTCCTTGATTTAAGAGCATGCTTTTCATTTCAAAGACAATACTTTCGTAAGCCTCATGGCAATCTCTATAATTTTTAAGTTGTAGAAGAAGCTCAGCTTTCTTTTGATCCATGTTTAGACTTGTTTTTACGCATTCTAATATTCAGCATTTCAACAATTAGGGCATAAGCCAGTGCGAAATAAATGTATCCCTTTGGAAAGTGTTGACCAAATGCCTCAGAGATTAACAGGATACCGACAGCAACTAAAAAACTTAAGGCGATCATTTTAATTGTAGGATTATGAGATATAAAATCACTAATCTGTTTAGCGAATGCGATCATTACAATCATGGAAATGATGATAGACAAAACAATGATTGCAATGGGATCTGAATTTGTTTCGGAACCGACACCGTTTGTCATTCCTACAGCTGATATAATGGAATCGAAGCTAAAAATTAAATCAATAATGATGATTTGACCTATGATATTGATCAAACCTTTTTTCTTTTTCGATTCACTTTCTTGTTCGTGGCTTATGCTTTTGTGCATTTCTGCAACGCTCTTGTAGATTAAGAAAAGTCCACCAAACAGAAGGATAATACTTTGTGCACTAAATGGAGTATTGAATATAGTGAATATCGGGTCTGTAAGTTTCATTAGAAAGGAGACAACGGACAATAAACCGAGTCTTAAAATAAGAGCAATGCTTAAGCCGATGTTACGAGCCTTTTTTTGAGCTTTCGGCTCAAGATTATCGGTTACAATACTAATAAAAAGTATGTTGTCTATGCCAAGAACAATCTCTAAAACAGATAGGATTAGCAAGTAAATCCAACCTTCCCAAAGCAAAAATATATCCAAGTAATCAAGCATTTTTAAGGTGTTTAAAAAACTTGTCTAATCGCTTTGGATTGGCCGTTGCATCTGTTTTTAAAACCAGCAATTGACTTTCTTTATCGTTAAAGAATTCAATGATTTGTTCTTGATAAGATATTTTTTTGGAGCTTTCGTAGGCTTTAAAACCGAATCCATGGGCAACCTCCTCCGCATTAGTTTGATGCTTAGCTTCAAAATATTTTTCCAGTTGCTTTGAAGATTTTGCGCCTTCAATAATTTTGAAAATACCTCCTCCTTTATTATCGATAACAATCATTTTTAAGTTTTTTGGGAAAGGTCGAATCCATAAGGCATTGCTGTCATAGATGAACGATACATCTCCGCAAATAAATACGTGCTGCTTTTTTGGATTAGCAATGGCACAACCAACTGCGGTGCTTGTGGAGCCATCTATACCACTAGTACCTCTATTACATTCATATTTCACATTCGGTATTGGATCAAATAACTGCATATATCTAACTACAGAACTATTCCCAAGGTGCAAGGAGCAGTTTTCAGGTAATACCTCATACAGCGCATGAAAGATATCCAAATCTGTATGCATCCCTTTGTCTTGAAAAAAGCTAGGGATGCGGTCTTTAATTTGAGTATCTAATTGTTTCCAAATGCCCTTATAGTTTTTTGAATTTAAAAGTGTTGCCGTATTATTCAGTGCTTCAAAAAATAACGAGGCGTCAAGTTTTAGGTGTTGATCAAGACGTAAAAATAAATCGGTGCCTATATGACTATGCTTAATTGCAAAATGTTTTTTTGGTTTATTCTTTATAAAAAATGCTTTAATTCTTTTAGATACAATTGCACCACCAATGCTAATAATAATCTCGGGCGTAAATCGTTTCTCAATTTTTGTATCGACACTATTCAAAATTCGGTCAATGCAATTTATGAATGAGGAATCATTTACTCCAGAGGTGTTTTCATTTAATACAACAACATTGGCATTTTTATTGAATCCAACTAGAGCAGCTTTGAGTCTTGGATTAATATTTCCCTGACCGCACAATACAAGAATCTTTTTATCATTAAACGATTCGAGTACTTCTGTACTTATTGAATTGTGCACTTCTTCACTGAACAATTGTTGTTTTTTCTGTCTATTTAAATTTATGTATTCAGAACCGTATAATGGCTCTTCAAGATGTACATTCAAATGAACAGGTCCCATAGGGACTAAGCTTGCTATTGAAAAGGTAGTGTTGGTTTCATTCTTGAAATCATCAATGTCATTGTCCTCAATAGCTAGGGATTTTTTAATGTGTTGACCATAAACATCAGTTTGCATTATTGTTTGACCGTGCCCCTTGTTAATTAATCGTTTAGGTCGGTCAGCTGAGATAACAACCAGTGGTATTTCACGATAAAAGGCTTCGGAAATGGCTGGAAAATAATTTAGAAGCGCTGAACCCGATGTGCAGCAAAGCACAACTGGCTTTTGTATGGTCTGCGAGATACCCAAAGCAAAAAAACCAGCAGCTCGCTCATCATGAATAACATGCGTTGTAATTTCGGGATGCGCATCGAAGGTTAAAGCAAAAGGAGCATTTCTCGATCCTGGAGAAAAAACAACATGCTGAATGCTATGATTAAGGCATGCCTCCAGTATATTTTGAACTACAATTTTATTACTGATATTCATTTTGTGTAAATCTACAATAAATCAAAAATTCTAGTTAATGTTTCGCTTTTACGTTCAGTTTCATTCCATTCTTTTTCTGGATCAGATTCAGAGGTGTATCCACCTCCAACATAGAGAAAAGCCTTGTCATTTATAATTTGACAGCATCGTAAATTAACATATAAACGAGTTCGCTTCCCTGAAAATTCACCTATATAGCCACTGTATAAATCTCGGTCATATCTACAATCTTTGAGCTCTATGGATTCTATGAGATCGAGACTTTCTTTTCTTGGAACGCCGCAAGTTGCTGGGGTGGGATGTAAAGCACTAACAAGATTTAAAGTTTGTTCAGCGTTTATATCGAATGACAAATCTGTTCTAAGGTGTTCAATGTTTCCTGCGGGTGAAGTATAGGGACCTTCTGAATCGATTTCTAAAATCCCATTACTATTTAATTGGTTTACGATAAAGTCCGTAACAAATTTTTGTTCTTCATATTCCTTAATTCCCCATTCCTCATTAGAATCTTTAAGTCGTGTTCCAGCAAGTGACATTGTAAAACCATGGCTTTCATGGATTTCTAATAGTATTTCTGGCGATGCACCTACCCAGGTTCCGAACAGTTCTGAAGAAACCAAATAAACAAATGCTTTGGGATAGGTTTTACAAAGCATTTCGAATAGTGTTGATGTGTTATGTCTATCAAAAGAAACTTCTTTTATACGAGAGTAAACTAATTTTTCAATACCTAACGATGGCATTACCCTTAGTAACATAGCACCATACTCTAAGTAGTCTTTTTTACTGATTGTATTTGGTTGGTGATTTGCAGAATGAAACTTGAAATCTTGAATATTCTCATTTGCGAAGGGTTTAAATAAGTAATGCTTTTTACCATAAAAATCTCCAATGATAAAACCATTTTTGTCTAAATCATTTTTATCGAAAGATTTGAAAGCACCTGACTGAATAATCACTTCTTTATCAGGGTAACGATAAGCTAAAAGATCGGAGCTCATTTAAATGTCAATAATCATTACGGTAAGTCGACCTGAGCATACCAGTTTATTTGTACCTTCTTCCGTGATATCTACCTGCCATAAGTGGGTTTTTTTTCCTGCATGCACAATCTTTCCTTTGGCAATTACATGACCAGTTCTAATACCACCGATATGATTTGCGTTAACTTCAATTCCAACTGGATGCTGTTTAGAGATATCTAAAAGAAGTGTTGAACCCATGGATCCTATACTCTCAATAAGTGCTGCGCTCGCTCCTCCATGAAGAAGACCCATAGGCTGATGTGTCCTTTTATCAACTGGCATTCTTGAAATGACATAATCATCTCCGAGTTCTATACATTCAATACCTAATTGTTCCATTAGGGTGTTTTTATTCATTGAATTTATAAGATCAAGAGGTACTTTATTGAGTTTCTTCATGTGTAATTAACAAATATAAGGGTTTACTGTTTTCAGTATCTTAAAATCTTAGTTTAACCGAAGGTTTTTGACTTTTCTAGACTTAACTTAAAAAGTTTGAGAATGGAATGGTAAAATATTTGTCAATATTGAAAGTATTACTACTTTTGCCTCGGAGAATTGGCAGAGTGGTCGATTGCGGTAGTCTTGAAAACTATTGTACCGAGAGGTACCGGGGGTTCGAATCCCTCATTCTCCGCTGATAAAAATAAGAAAGCCCCGTATTGTTAAAATACAGGGCTTTTTGCTTTAGGTTTAGTCCATATTTCGTTCACCTCAGAAATTTCCGTAACTGCACATACTACAATAATTCGAGGAGTTTATGCACCTCGCATAACGGCATTCATTGATTTATTTAAATGAGAGCTTTTTAAATAAAAGAAATATGCCCAGAAATACGGTTCCAAAAGCCAAGCCAACCGTGAAATCAGAGAGGTATTTTGGCCATGAGTAAACGAGCTGATGAATTTCATCAATGTTGTGCACAAAAATACCACCACCAACTAGAATCATGGCAAACGTACCGACAACTTTGAGAAGTCTTATAATTTTCGGTAGTGAGCGGATTAGAAACATTCCAAAATTCTTAATAATTATATTTTCGCTAACAGAAATAAGTCGGTATCCAGTATCATCCATTCTGACTAAAAGAGCAACGAAGCTATAAACTCCAATTGTAGATAGTAGGGCTATAATAGAGACTACAGAGATTTGTATAGAAATGGGCTCGTCCAAAACAGTACCAAGCGTTATTATAATGATCTCTATAGATAAAATGAAATCTATTAAGATGGCTGATTTGACTTTTTTTGCCTCCAAAACAGTAGAATCTATTTTTGAAATTTCCTTTAGATCCGCGGCTTTTTTTTTGCTATTAAAGAGCATTTTATAAATATTTAATGCACCTTCAAATGCCAAATAAACACCTCCGCAAATCAAAATCGGAATGATTACCATAGGCAAATAGGCGCTTAAAAGAAAAATGCCTGGAAGAATAATTAATTTGTTCAAGAATGAGCCTTTGGTTAATTTCCAAAGCACTGGTAGTTCTCTATTAGATACGAATCCAGACGCCTTATCAGCATTAATGGCTAGATCATCTGCTAGGATGCCTACTGTTTTTTTTGTTGCCCCTTTACTCAGTATAATGACGTCGTCCATCAGGACTGCAATATCGTCCAGTATACTTAGAATCCCTGATGCCATAAACGATATTTTTTCATTGCTTGTTACCTCAATAAATGTAAATATAATTCATATCTATCAAATTCAAATATAGTCTAGTTGAAGGTTTTTTCTAAGAAGGTGACTCAATAAGTCATTCTATTTTCACGTATTTTTTTGTAAATAATATTTTCTTCAATCCATGCATGGTGCTTTAATTCTTCATCAAATTTTTCTAACTGTTTAATTAAGATTCTACAAAATGGGTTATGGATGCATTTTTCTTTTTTAATAAGATTTATTATTTCTGAAAGAAATGGTTCTTCTTCCTCATGCGCGATATCATTTGGTGGTTTTTCAAGATTTTTTTGATAAAGATATTCTTTAAAAATAATTTCTTCTTCGAGAGCGATATGAAATTTCATGGCAATCTCAAACTTAATAAACACCTTGAAAATTATGGCTAAAGATGGGATTTCTGGAAATATTTTTATCAATCCAATAAAGCTTTGCTCAATTTTGGGAATTGTTATATTTCTGTATCTATTGTGTGAAGCTATTAAGGATTCTACAACAACAGATGGGCATGCATTGGTTAATTGATTACGAGCATGCTTATAATTGGTGGAGTATTCGTTGTTTTGAATTTGCATATTTACTTTTAATAATTAGCTCAAAACTAAAAATCAACATAGGTAATTCAAATACCCATAAAAGGGTATAATGATAAAATCAAACCCTTTTGCCCAATTCTATGAGCTCAAGGTTGTGAATACGATCTTTTGTAATACAAAACCTAAGAATAGTTTTTACTTTATGAAATCCCTTGTAGCCGCATGCGCCGGGATTCATCCAAAGCATATTGAAATGTTTATCCATTTTAACAAGTGTAATGTGAGAGTGGCCACAAACGAATAAGTTTGGCGAACCATTTTTTTTCAATTCGCTAAAGGCAGGTTTTGAATAGCGCTCAGGTTTACCCCCTATATGTGTCATCAGGATAGCAACATCTTCGATATCAAACCTTAAAAACTCGTCACATTCTTGTCTAATTTTTGGGTTGTCAATGTTACCCCAAACAGCTCTTGTTGGCTTAAATGCTCGTAATTCATCTAAAACTTCTAAACTGCCAATATCACCAGCATGCCATATTTCATCAACACCTGAAAAATACTTTTTGATTTTAGGGTCTAGAAAGCCATGAGTGTCAGAAAGCAGTCCGATTTTTTTCAAAACTATAAAGGTTTTTTTCTGTCTTCATTATTTTTTAGATCAGTCTGTTGCTTTTTATAGAGGTCATAATAGAAACCTTTATTTTTGAGTAAAACAGCATGGCTACCTTGTTCAATAACACTTCCATCATCTATTACAATGATGTGTTTTGCATTTCGAATGGTTGAAATTCTATGGCTCACAATTATGGTAGTTCGAGAAGTTTTTTCTTTCTGAAGTTCTTTAAGGATTTTGTCTTCAGTTTCTGTATCTACAGCGGACAAACAGTCATCTAATACTAATATTTCAGGGCTTCTAAGTAGGGCACGAGCTATACTTAGCCTTTGTTTTTGACCGCCACTAAGATTGACACCTCTTTCGCCAAGAATTGTTTCGTAGCCATCTTCGAGCTTGTTAATAGTATTCAAGATATCTGCAGTCTCGCATACTTCGTCTAATCTTTCCTTCGAGACGATCGGATTATTGGAGCCAAATTTAATATTGTTCCCAATAGAGTCAGAGAATAAAAATACTTCTTGCGGAACAACACCGAGTGCATTTTTAAAGCCATTTGTTTCAATTTTATCGAAATTACAAGTATCAAGCTTTATAGCACCAGAATTAGGATTTAATTGACGTAAAAGTAAGGATAGAATGGTTGATTTTCCGCTTCCGGTTTTTCCAATAATAGCAAACGTTTCTCCTTTGGGTATTACAAACGAAATGTTCTTTATTGCATGAATACCTGTGTTTTGATAAGTGTAAGATACATTGTTGAATGAAATCTCATTTTCGAATTTGAATAGGGTATCCTCAATGACTTCATTGGTATTCGTTTTTACGGATAAAAACTCATTGATTCTTTGTTGTGAAGCTGCGGCGCGTTGAATCAAAGATGTGACCCAGCCTATGCTAGCAAAGGGCCATGTTAGGTTATTGACAAAAAATATGAAAGCTACAATCCCTCCTAATGAAATCTCATTGTTAAATGACATGTTACCTCCAATGTAAATGGATAAGAGCGTACTCAAACCTATTAAAAATAAAATAGTAGGTATGAATAGTGCGTTAACAATAACCAAACGCATACTCTTACTTTTGTACATGTTTGCTGCATTTTCAAATTTGTCACCAACTGATTTTTGTTGGCCATATGCTTTGATAACCCGCATTCCGGAAAAACTTTCTTGTGCAATTGTCGAGAGTAAAGATTGTTCTTCTTGCACTTTTTTACTTAACAAGTTCATTTTTGCAGATACCTTGTAAATTAGGTAAGACATAATAGGTAAGGGGATAAGTACAAGAGCCGTAAGCACTGGCGATATAGCGATCATTTGATAGACAACTAATGTAAATAACACAACTAGGTTTATAGAGTACATTACGCCAGGACCGAGATACATGCGAACATGACTAACATCTTCAGATATTCTATTCATCAAATCTCCTGTGTTGTTTTTTTTATAAAAGGAAAGGTCTAGGTTCTGATACTGATTGTAAATTTCATTTTTTAAATCATATTCTATATGTCGAGACATCACAATAATTGTTTGTCGCATTAGAAATAAAAAAAAACCTTTAGCAATGGACAGTAACATGTAAATACCGCCAATTTTAAGAGAAACCAAAAGAGCGTCATTTATAGAGTCAATTTTAACATTTGACATTAAAGAATCAACAGTTGATTTCACGAATAGGGGCATACGTACCCCAAAGTAATTGCTTATAATCGTAAATAAAATACCTAAAAGAAAATGCCACTTATACTTAAGGAAATATTTATTTAGGTGTTTAAGTGACTTCATTTAGATTTGCTAAATTTGACTGTGCAAAAGTGATTGGTAAAACTAACGATTTGAGCCTGAATAAAGTTCAATACCTATCGTTTTAGTAAAAAAAACCTCCAACGTATGAAAAAAATCTATTATCTAAAGTCTTGTTCAACGAATCAAAGAATTTTAAAAGAACTAAATCTTGGGGAGGAGGTCGCTCTTCAAAATATTAAAGAACTGAATATTGATGAGAAAACACTTGACTTCCTGAAAGAAAAGGTTGGTTCTTATGAGGCTTTATTTTCGAAGAAAGCTATGAAGTATAGATCTTTAGGTTTAAATTCTATGAAGCTCAATGAAGAAGATTTTAAGCGTTATATGTTAGCTGAGTATACCTTTCTTAAACGTCCCTTTATTATAAATGAAGAAGCTGTTTTTATAGGGAATTCTACACAAGTTATTGCTGAAGCCAAGGCGTCATTTGAAAATAGATTATGAAAGAATTAAGGTTTTGTGTTTTTATTCTAACTTTTGCTAGCTGTTCGGTAGGTGATATTTCGTCCGAGAGTAACAATCAGTCTATCGAATCACCTGCTGCACCTGTTCCACATAATTTAAGCCCGATTGATAGTGCTCAACAGATCAAAATTACTAAAGGCAATCAAAAGAATTCAATTATAAACCCTTCAAAATCAAAGAGGAAAAAAGGATTATAGTTTGAATTAGTTCAATACCTTTACACCGCTAAATAAATAAAAGAATATGAAAAAAATACTATTAGGATTTGTGATTTTGTGCACGAATTTTTCTTTTGGACAAGTCCTTTCTGAGGATTTTGAAAGTGTAACGACACCGGCCTTGCCAAATGGCTGGACTGCAACAACTCAAGCGACGAATGGTTATACAGGTTATTACACAGGTAACGAAACAGAAGCGAACTCAGCAGGATACTGGCCTGTTGCAGCAAATGGTTCTTCTTCCTTTGCTATGACAAACGATGATGTTCAAAATGAGATATTATGTAATGAGCTCTTAATTTCACCATCAATTGATTTTACAGGATTAAACAATGTTCAAGTTTCATTTATTGCCTATCATGATGGCCTTTATGGTTCGGGTGATGCGACAATGGAAGTCTCTCTGGATGGAGGCACGACCTGGACGGTAATTGAAACACTTTCGCCAGCTGCGTCATGGGAATCTTATGCTTTGAGTTTAGCTGCGTATGATAATGAACCTAATGTTCTATTAGGTTTTAGATGGAATGATGGAGGAGATTGTGCAGGTACTGATAACTGGGGGACAGGTTTGGCCATAGATAATGTAGTCGTGGATGAAGCACCTCCATTTGATGTTTCTATGGATGATAATTCTGTGCGGGAATATACTATTGTTCCTCTAGATCAACTTCAAGGGGCTATTGGTGCCACGGGAATTGTAACTAATACTGGTTCACAGACGGTAACAAATGTATCTATGCTTTCTAATGTTTACGATACAGATTTGAATTTAGTCTATTCACAATCAAGTAATGTTTCGCCAACTTTGGCACCTGGTGCTACCGTAAATACAACAGTTCCCGGTTTTTCGCCAATTACTGATGGCGTGTATACGGTAGAATTGATTTCTAATATTGGTGAATTAGATGCAAACCCTTCCAATGATACGGTTTCTTATACCTTGGTGGTTACAAACACCTATGCAAGAGATAATGGTTCTGTTGAT
>Ga0228634_1001762_pt1 | contig 11821 bp, 8 predicted proteins | sample 42DmetaG_FD_190063 | JGI IMG/M metagenome (GOLD analysis project Ga0228634, IMG submission 190063) | Seawater microbial communities from Monterey Bay, California, United States - 42D | ecosystem: Environmental > Aquatic > Marine > Coastal | place: USA: California | collected 2016-09-27
ACTACTAGTCTTTTTGCCTGATCCTTTTCTTTAAAAAATTGAATAAACGCTTCTACTTCGCTTGAAGTTGTCATTCCCACTGAAATATGAATGTCTCCTTCATACTCGTCTCTTAAGACTTGCATCATAGGGTAATTATTATTACAAGCAGAAGGGATCTTGATAAAATTAGGTTTCAACGAAGCAATCTCTTTAGCCGATGTAACATCCCAAACTGATGTAGAATATTCAATCCCTATTGACTCACAATATTCTTTTAACTCTTTATGAACCTCTACTGAAAACTCTAAGAATTCACGATGTTCTCCGTAAGTATCTCCATAAGAATTATGCATGTTAGGATGAGGAGCATTATATTGCTCTTCTGTTAACAATTCCTTATTTGTTCTTTTTTGAAATTTAGCAACATCAGCACCACAATCTTTTGCTATTTTAATCAATTCTTTAGCAATTGAAACCTCCCCTTTATGGTTACATCCTATTTCAGCAATTACCTTAGGTTCTTTATAATTGTTCATATGTAAATAATTTATGAGTTTGTTATTTATTTTTATTTGTACTCATGAATGCTTCGCAATTTTTTTTTAATTGTCATATGTAATACGCCCTTATAATCATCATTCGTGTTTGCGATTTCCAAACATGGGCTATTTCATAATTAAATATTTTATTAACTTCTAATTTATATTGAAGTTCTTTTCCACTCTATTTGTTTGTACAATATCCCCGCTCTTTCTTCAGCATACCCTTTAGTAGTAGTTAATTGATCCAACTCCGAAATCTTGAAGGTTATGATTTCATCGTGTTTCTCAATTGTACCTATTCCTATTAATCCTACATCCAAGGTTAAAGTATATAAACCTGCTTTTAATATATCTGTAGGTAATTTTAATAAATATTGAAAATTACCTTTTTCTGTTTTATCTAAATTATCTTCATTGATATCTCCATCAAAACTACATAAAACATCAATTCCATTTCGTTTCAATACCAAACAAATATTAGAACCTTTAAGCGGTGAACTAACTTTATATTCTATGTTTAAATAAACGTACTCTCCCAATGAAAAATCAGACTTCAACTTATTTTTTTGATCTAATACTTGAAGTTTCGTAAGTTGAATGTCTTGATTTTTGAGAGGAAATATAATTTCAGGTAAAGAATTACTGAAACTTTGTGCAAGGTAATGTTGAACAGCATCATTACTTGTACCGTCAAAAGTCAACTTTCCATTTGACAAAACAATTCCTTTATTACACAAGTTTTGTATCGATGCAATATTATGACTAACAAAAACCACTGTTTTTCCTGAATCTTTGATTCCTGAGTCCATTTTACCCAAACATTTTTTTTGAAACTCAGCATCACCAACAGCTAATACTTCATCGATAATCATAATGTCATTATCTAAATGGGCAGCAACAGCAAAAGCCAAGCGAACATACATACCTGAAGAATAACGTTTCACAGGAGTATCCAAATACCTTTCAACTCCAGAAAAATCAACAATCTCCTCTAGTTTTGAAGTGATTTCTAATTTACGCATTCCTAAAATAGCACCATTCAAATAAATATTTTCTCGGCCTGTTAACTCAGGATGAAAACCAGTTCCAACCTCCAATAAAGAAGCAAGCCTACCATTTAATTTAATCTGACCAGAAGTAGGAGAAGTGATGCGTGATAAAATTTTTAAAAGCGTACTCTTTCCTGCTCCATTTCTTCCTAACACACCAAGAGCATCTCCTTGATTTAATTCAAAAGAAATATCCTTTAAAGACCAAACGTAATTGGATTTCCCTTGTTTCGTTCTGTCATTTTCTTCTGCTAAATTTTCAAAAGGATTCTCTTGACCTTTTAATTTAGCATAATACTTTTTAAGGTCATCTTTTATCGATTTACTACCTACTAAACCTAAACGATATTGTTTTGATATCTCTACTACTTTTATTGCTAAACTCATACCGTATCCATAAAATCTTTCTCTGCTCTACTAAATAAAAGCACTCCAAAAAACAAAACAACAATAGCAAAACCGAAACTGTAAAGTAAACCATATATAGAGTAACTTCCAGCACCAGTAAAACTGAACCTGAAAAAATCAATTAATGGAGAAATTGGATTATACATTAAATAGGGTTTTAACAATTCAGGAACACTAGATGAAGGATAAATGATGGGAGAAGCATACATTAACAACATCATAAAAACACCTATCAATTGAGAAGCATCTCTGTATTTCGTTGTAACAGAAGAAACAATTAAACCTAGTCCCATAGCAATCCCACCTAAAATGATAATGATAAGAGGAAAAAACAATAAACTTAAACTCATATCCACTTTGCCTTGAAAGTAATAATAGATACAAAAGAGTGCAAACACAACTAGTTGAATCCCCAACTTCATTAGGTTAGAAATCATCATTGAAATCGGAGTTACCAAACGAGGGAAATATACTTTCCCGAAAATATTTGCATTACCTCGAAAGGTAGTCGAAACGCCATTAAAACAAGATTGAAAATAGTTCCACAAGGTAGTACCTGCTAAATAAAAAACAGGAGCGGGAATACCATCCGTAGGTATTTGCGCAATCGTACTAAAAGCAAACGTATAAGTAAAAACAGTAAATAATGGTCCAAATAAAAACCAAACAGGACCTAATACCGTTTGTTTATAAATGGAAACAATATCTCTTTTAACAAAAACACCAATTAAATCTCGGTATTCCAAAACACCTTTTAAATCGACATCCCACCAACTTTTTTTAGCTGTTATTATCTTTGTCCAATTTTGCTCTTTTACCATTTTCACTTTTCAATGCTTCAAATTTAATTATTAATCATACGAAAAGCTATTTTTCTTCGATAACTTTTATGGTATCTACCTCAGTTTTATCATTAACAGTTAATACTAACAGAAAAAACGACAATAAAGGTGCTTTAAAACGCACTAAAACTCCAAATAACCCTGAGGTTAAACCAACCATAAATGCTAATAAAACAGAAAAAACAAAGGCAAACACTAAAAGCTCATTTTTACGGACAATGTTGACCTTTCTAAAAAAATCTTTACGAAAAAACAACCAAGTCAAGTATAAAAAATAAACACTCTCCATCCCATTAAAAATCAACGAAGGAGTTAAACCTTCCCAAATAAAAGGACGATATACCCCTGCTATAACTGAAGGTAAAAAACCTATAATTAAACCAGAAGTAGAGAAGTTCTCTACTCCTATACTATAACGCGCACCTTCATAAGTGTTGTTGGAAGCAAAATCATTTGCTGTTACCTCAGCCTGTTTAATTTGTTCACTTTCTGCTAATTTATTCCCTTGTGTAGCAAACACAAAAAAACCAAGTACTATGGTCATTAAACGTAAACTGTAAAACTGAAATAGCTTATTTCTGTATTTATTGGCTAAACGTGCCATCAGAACTACTCCAAATGCAACTCCAATTACAGAAAGCATAAAATCACGAATATGAAACAATAAAAAGCCATAAAAAAGGATAAACAGAACCCTTTTTCTATTGTTTCCTGGGATTTTTAAAATCCATTCCAAAAAGTTAACATTAATGTAGATAATACACAATAAAACGACGGTATCTTTGGTTACACCAGAACACCAAAAACCTACTGAAGGAATCAATAAGACAGCAAAAGCGATGTGTTTTTTTTCATGTAAATTGAATCGATTCACCAACTCAAACAATCGCCAAGAAGCTTTCGCCATTAAAAAAGCAAAAAACACTGAACCCGCTAAATAACTTTTGAAAGTAAAAAAAGATATTATTGAACATATTTTCGAAATAAACCAACTTTCGGGCTCACGGTAAATCCAACCAGGAGGTAATCCAGTATGATACACTCCAAAATGTTGCCAATAAAAATTTACATTTGGAGGGTTAAACATCTCTTTGAAAAAACTTGATGGAGATTCCCAAAACAAGTTGTTCAAACAAATAGCTCCATCCCAATATGCAACTGTATCTCCTCCCCCCACAGAAAAAAAGTAATAGGAAGCAAAGATTAACACTAAAATGACTTTCAAAAAATAATTGTAATTGTAATACTTTATTAAAGATTTGTCTAGCAGATTTTTTTTTGAAGAATAAAAAGAATACAAAATAAATGTAAACAAGAAAAACAAAAAAACATTTACTAGAGAGAAAGGTGTATCGCTGTGTTCTATCATTAGTTGTCTTTGAAAAAAATTTAACCAATAAAAAAGAATATTTAAAGATATGAATAATTAACAATATATATCCTAATTATATTTACAACTAAAATAAAATCATGTTTTCTTGTTCATGCATTTTCAAAACAACTTAATTGGGTTCTAAGTTAGTATACTCTGTAAAGTTAAAATGACCTGACTGGTCGAACACGATAAGCAACACTCTTTGCTGCTTGTCCATCAGATCTATTTGCGTTTAAAATCAAATACGCATCACTAGCACTAACTTGTGAAGAACACCAATAATATCCTGGAGTTAAATTACTTTGCCCTAACCTTCCTAGGTTTTCGCTTACCCCTCTCATTTCCTCTAAGGAAGGAAGGTACCAATCATCATACCCTAAAGTATCCAATAACAAACATTTACCTGCAGCAGTCTCATAACCACATTCATCAGCTATTATTTGAGAATTAGAACTTCCCATACCAACAGCAGTTTCATTTATACCTGGAAGAGTAATACTATCACCTAAACCAGCACTACAACCCCATTCTGTATTCTCTATATCAAAATCAGCAGAGATCAGTCCATGCTTTTTGGAACGGTCTATGTAAAATATTTTTCCTCCTTGGTAATTTTGTCCTATCCAAAAATAATAACACGTATTATCGTCTACCTTTGCTTCTGGGTCATAATTCAAAGCATCATAGTCTGTACAACCAGCTTTTTTACAAGAAGTAAAAGAAAGTGATAAAAAAATTAACCCGAAAAATAATCTTATAAATTTCATTTTTATTTATTTTAATAATGTAAAAGTTCAACTTAAATTTACATCAATAATTTTATTCATATAATCATTACTATTTCAATCTAAAATAGTTTCAAGTAAAATTAATAAAAAAAACAATCTGAATGATGATTATTTATCCTTTAAATCAAAACTGAACTTTTTAACTATTATTATTCTTAAAGAAAACACACTTATTCAACTAATTATAGTTGAACCTTTTAGTGATTTTTTTTGTTGGCTTTTCAATTATTCTATAAAAAACATAGCTACAAAAGATAGTTACACCTAAAGTGAATAAAATTAAGAGTGTCTCTGTATATACATTGTGAGTGAAGTCTGAACCTATCCTTATTATTCTTTGTCCAATAGGTATGTGTATCAAATATAAAGAATAGGAAATATCCCCTAAAAACCGACCAATTTTTGAAGACTGTTTGAAGACAAAGAAAAATAGAAACGGAAAAACGCCTGCAAATATCAGTTCAAATCTAAACCCTTCTTTGAAAAAGATAACGAAAAGAGTTATACTAATGAAAATTAAAAAAGTATGAATAGAATCTTTTTTTGTTAAAAATCTAAAGATTAAAATACCTAGAATAAAAAAAGGTAAATGAGAAAATATGTAAGATTGAAAAGGTATGATTACAGATAAGAGCAATAGAATAATAAAAGTTATTAGCCAAATGGACGTTTTATGATTAATGAAATAAAAAGTAAAAGCCATTAGAATGTAATATTGAAACTCAATTCCCAGACTCCAATAAACTTGATTGATCCAACCTTCCTGAAAAACACTATTTAAATAACCTAAATGATATAACATCTGAGTCAATGTAACATCCATTATTTCTTCATGCCAATAAGGAGATAAATAGAAAAGATAGTTTAATGTAAAAATAAGTAATATGCTTGCAATATAAGGGGGTTCTAGCCTAACTAGTCTCTTTTTAAAAAAAGTTTTCATCTTTTTAAATGAGTAGTCTCCTTTATACATTGAGTAAGGAATTACAAATCCTGATACAACAAAGAACACTTGAACTCCAAGATGACCATAACGAAAAACATCCTTGAACAAAGAAGGGAAAACTAACCTGCCTATGATAACAAAATGAAATAAAGCTACCGAAACTGCTGCAATCCCTCTTAAAAGATCAATGGAAGGAATATGGTTTACAATTTTTAGTTTATTCATCTTATTAATCAGTAAAATTTCATCAATATATTTATTGTTTACAGGATTATAACTAGTCTATTATTCTATAAAATAATCACAGACAAACTAAAAATGTCATAACTAATTATTTTGCAAATGTTTACACCTAAAAACAATATACTCAACTCCAAAAATAACTATATTTGTAATATATCCTACTTCAAAATATCTAATGATATAGATAAACTTTAACAACAGAAGAAACGTAAGTTTCTAAATTGAATCGATTAGCCCAACATTGTCAAATCAATACAAATGTTTTATATTTACTTCACTTTTGTTAAAAATATATCATGAAACATTTTTTTATAATTATATCGTTTGTTTTTTTAAGATCGAATTCATCTGCACAACAATTTAAAAGAATAGAACAAAATAAAAATACAAAATTCGAAGCTTATATTTCTGATCATTATCCCAACACAGCTATCAGTTTCCAAATCATCAATTCGATTACAGACCAAATAGGTTATACGCATAACAAGTATCAACAGTATTACGGTGAATATCCAGTAGAACATGCTGTTTTAATTACCCATACAAAAAATGGAAAGATAATTTCCACTAACGATAACTTACAACAACTTCCACTATTAGATTTAGAAATTTTAAAAACTAAATCAGATATCATTCAACAAAACGATTTATCAAGAAAAACGATTCATTCTTACGATAATGTTATTCTAAACTATGGAGATTTTATTGGTTTGTGTCATAAAATAGTGCTATCTAAAATCAATTCTCTTTTCAAATTTGTTCAATATTACAGTGTTAAGAATGGAGAACTCATCAAAACAGAACAATTAACTCATGCTTTTTATGCTGAAGGTATTGGAGAGACAGTTTATAGTGGTACACAAAACATTATAACCGACAGTATCAGCCCTACAACATTCAATTTAAGGGATTATTCAAGAGGAAATGGAATTGAAACTTATTCTTTAAATAACACAACTGACACATCTTCTTATTCTGATTTCACCGATACAGATAATAATTGGAATACATTTACCGACCCTCTTGATCAATTTGCTCTTGATGCACACTGGGGAGCAGGTAAAACTTATGACTATTATTTAACACAACACAATAGAAATAGCATCGATGGCAATGGAAAAAAATTAATAAACCTTCTGCATTATGGAAACAATTTTGTGAACGCCTTCTGGGATGGAGACAAAATGATTTACGGAGATGGAAATTCAACCACTGGCCCTCTTGTATCTATTGACATTGTTGGACATGAAATTACCCATGGTTTAACATCTAATACAGCTATGCTATTATTGGAAGATGAGCCAGGAGCCCTAAACGAATCGTTCAGTGATATTTTCGGAGTGCTAATTGATTGGTATGCAAGACCTCAAGTTGCCAACTGGACAGTAGGCGAAGAAGTAAGCTCTTCTATTCGTTCGTTAGCTGATCCAAGCGTAAACAATGACCCAAAGTTTTATAAAGGGACAAACTGGAAAGCACTAGGAGGAACTGGTTTTGGAGGAATTCACTCAAATAATGGTGTCCAAAACCATTGGTTTTACCTACTTGTAAACGGTGGAACAGGAACGAATGAAGCAGGTCATGACTACAATATCAACGGAATTGGAATGAATAAAGCCTCAAAAATAGCTTATAGAAACTTAACCGTTTACCTCACTCCTACTTCGGGTTATGAAGAAGCAAGATTCTATTCTATCCTATCTACAAAAGATTTATTTGGCCCTTGCTCTCCAGAATTGGAAGCAGTTACCAATGCATGGTATGCTGTAGGACTTGGGGATGAATATATACAAGGAAATTTGGCAGATTTTGAAATTTCGTATCATACTGCTTGCAAACCTTTCACTGTAAATTTCACAAATAAATCTCAAAATGCGGAAAGTTATCTATGGGATTTTGGAAACGGAGTAACATCAACTGAAACAAATCCAAGCTATAACTATAATGAAACAGGTACTTATACTATACAACTTACTGCAACAAGTACTCCTAACTGTGGCCTATCGAGTATTAAACGCTATGTTGATACTATTGTAGTTTCAGATTCAATCGCTCCAAAAATTGATACTTTAATTGCCTGTACAGAATCAATAGAAGTTAACTTATCTGAAAAAAACACATCGATACATTGGTATTCTGATTCCTTAGGACAATCCTTAATGGATACCAATAGGGTTATAAGTATAAATAATTTACGCGAAGATACGCTGCTATATTATGAAGAAGGAGTAATAGAAACAGGAAAAACGGATTTCAGTAATCTTGGAAGCTATAATTTTGACGTTAGATACCAGCTATTTGATGTTTACCAACCAATTCAATTAAAAGCCCTTACAGTCTATGCATATTCTTTAGGAAATAGAACAATTGAATTAAGAGACAATAAAGGAAATATATTACAAACCAAAAATGTAAACATAACAAGCATAGGTCAAAATAGAGTTACACTTAACTTTACAGTTTTCCCTGGAAAAGACTATCAATTAGGTGTTTCAGGAACAAACATAGCACTCGGAAGATCTAGCGGGGGAATTAACTACCCTTATGAAATCCCAAATTTGATATCAATACACCGAAGTAATGCATTAAATGCTGGTTATTCTTATTATTATTTCTTCTATAAATGGGAAGTAAAACCTTTAGATTGTACCCTTCAAAGTAATCAATTATTTATTAAGATTGACTCATTAAGCAAAACAGATACAACCTTATATTACTCCAATGGAATACTTTTCAGTAACGATTCTCTAAATGATTACCAATGGTATGATTGTGAAAATAATACCCCAATAGCAAATGAAATAAACAATTCATTCAATCCAACAGAAAACGGTACTTTTTCGCTAATTATTTCTAATGAATACTGTAACAGCATAGATACAACGGATTGCTTTGAAATTAACACATTAAATTTAAATAAGGTATCTAATAACTTGCCTATTTCTATTTATCCAAATCCAACAAAAAATGAAATTCATATTAAAGGAAATAAAGCTTCCGTTAAATCGATTATTGTAAAAGACATTACAGGAAAAATAAAACTGGAACTAACTAACAACACCTTACCAATTTCCTTACACGGATTATCTAATGGGATTTATTTCATAGAAATTGAAACACTAAACGAAAAGGTTATTAAAAAAATCGAAAAAATATAAAAGTATCCTCCTTGAGGAGGGGTTGGGGAGGTGATTTGTTAATAACGAAAGTTATGTATGAGAAGTTAGTAATATACAGTTACCACGCTTAATTTAGATCAACTGAAAAAATTGGGGCTAATTATTTCTTCCGATACTTTTTTTAGCTGAAAAAAGTATCCAAAAACAGCTTTTTCAATTTTACAAGGAACTTTTTACGTTCCGTTTCACTCCACAAAAACCGCGGATAAATGTTGAACTACATGCTTTTTTCCTACCTCTACATTTCATTACGAGGTGGAACGCACTTCCGTTCCATTTACCGACTAGTTCTGTGCAAAATTGAAGTTATCGCTTCGAAGTTTGAAATTTTAGATCTGTTTTTAAATTTAAAACTTACTAATTTAAGAACAGACTTTAATTGACATCAACAAATTAAATATCTGATAATCAAAAGTAAACTTAAAAGAAAGTACGAATATTAAATTCTAAATTTTTAGGAGATTTTAACCCACATTAGAAAATGCTCATCCGATAAAGGTACTTGCAATCAATTTTTAAGAAAATTACACCGATTATGTTTTCAATATATACCAATAAAATTGTTCTATTTTCAAACAATATAGGCATTACGGAATAATCAATTAGACTAAAGTATAAATGTGTTTGGTATTAAATTGAAACAATTACTAAATCAGAATTTCTCAGATTTGCCACTCTCTTGGTTTTTATAGCCTCTATCACGGACCTCGGTAGCAGCTACACAAGTAAATCTGAGTTTAAAACTCGGAACTTAAGTTTTGGATTTTAATTCTAGCGATTATTAATAATCGAAGAGAGGTTAAAGTGCGCCTAAGAAATTTAATTGGGACCCATTACTTGAAAATGTCTTATAATTTCGAAGTGTTTGAGTTCTGATTTTCAAATCAGTGCGAGTTTTTGAAATTTAGACATTGAAAGTAGTATGGGTAATTAAATTTGTTCAGCGCTAGACTTTTTTGATTACTTTTTTTGGCAATGAAAAAAAGTAATACATGGATTTTTAATTGAAATTAAGAATGATGATAAGGTTCTCCTTTCAAAATTGTCATACCACGGTAAAGCTGTTCGAAGAAAATCATTCGTATCATCTGATGGGAAAACGTCATTTTAGATAAAGATAATAAAGAATCCGAACGATCGTAAACCTCTTTCGAAAAACCATACGCTCCACCAATTACAAAAACTAGTCCCTTACCACCTTGATTAAACTTCTTTTGAATAAAATCTGCAAATTTTTCAGAAGTAAAATCTTTCCCTTTTTCGTCTAATAAAATTAAATGCTCCCCTGATGAAATTTTACTCAAAATTTCTTTACCTTCTAATGACTTTATTTGATCAACAGATAGTTTTTTAGCATTCTTTATGTCTGATATTTCTATTCGCTCGATATTAACATAATGCTTTAACCTATTAAGGTATTCCTTTTCACCATCAATCAAAAACCCCTTACCCGTTTTACCGATACAAATAACCTTTATCTTCAAAATAACTATATTAAAAATATATAGTAAAGATAAATAAAGTAGTCAAAGTATGAATAAAGCTATTCAGAAAGTTCGTCTTAACAAAAACCTTGTAATAACCATAATAAGGTATTATTTTTGAAGATATAAAGTAACAAATTATTATATGAGCACTTTAGTTTCTATATTGACAGCAGCGACAATAGCATTCGGCGCGATACCATACCCTGATATTGAAAAAGGTTTCAATGAAAATGATGCTAAACATATAATTAAATCATCAAATCAAAAAATAATAATAAATATTATTGGAGATGAGGGGGTATATAGTAAAACACAAGCAGAGTTAATACTACAAAATTTTTTCACAAAAAAACCATCTGGAAAGTTTAGATTTATATTCAAAGGCAAAGAAACTGCCGAAGGTACATTTGCTATAGGTAACTACAACACAAATAGTGAATCATTTAGGATAACTCTACAATTTAAACCAAATAGTCACAATAGTTTTAGTTTAGAGAGTTTAACCATAGAGAGAAACTAATAATATTATCTAGCTAACTTGTCTCTAAATAGATTAAATTACACTATTACCTTGTGTAACTGATAATTCATAAAATTATAGACAAAAAAAATGTTACAAATAAATGTAACAGGTTTTATAAAAGTAGCATCGTGACCGACTACTAATTGCGGTTCGACTTACTCTCCCATTCGTCAGAGGACGGACACTCGAACCATCAAATAAACTAAATCACAAACAAATCTCTACTTAAAAGACATCTAATATTATTGGGTTTACTAGCTATATAAAAGGTAAGTAATTAAAGAAAAACAATTAGACATAAAAAAACCCGTTACAAATTAATGTAACGGGTTTTATAAAAGTGGCATCGACTTACTCTCCCACCCTCAAAAGGGCAGTACCATCAGCGCTAGTGGGCTTAACTTCTCTGTTCGGAAAGGGAAGAGGTGGACCTCACTGCTATAGACACCTAAAACTT
>Ga0228634_1001779_pt1 | contig 11713 bp, 10 predicted proteins | sample 42DmetaG_FD_190063 | JGI IMG/M metagenome (GOLD analysis project Ga0228634, IMG submission 190063) | Seawater microbial communities from Monterey Bay, California, United States - 42D | ecosystem: Environmental > Aquatic > Marine > Coastal | place: USA: California | collected 2016-09-27
AAACCAGTTGATGATGCCTCACCAGAAATCCAAAGACCGTTTATTGAAGATTTACCTCTTATATCTGTTGCAACTCCACCCATATGATAGTGTGCAGCGGGCACGACCGGAATTGGCTCATTTACAGGATCAATTCCACTTTTCAAACATGCTTCAGAAACTGAAGGAAATTGATTAATGATTTTAGATCCAATTGCGCTACGTGTATCTAAAGCAGGTCTATTACCATTTTGATGTTCACGAAAAATAGCTCTAGCAACAATATCTCTAGGTGCTAATTCAGCATCTTTATGAATATTTTGCATAAATCTAACACCCGCTTTATTTATTAAAACTGCACCCTCTCCACGCAATGCTTCTGTTGCGAGTGGCGCTGGATCTAGATCTAAATCCATGGCTGTTGGATGAAATTGAACAAACTCTGCATCAGCAATTTCAGCACCAGCTCGAGCCGCCATCCCTAATGCTAAACCTCTAACTGTTGGAGGATTTGTAGTTTTCATAAATAAACTGCCAGCTCCACCAGCAGCCATTAAATATGCTTTAGCTTGAATCACAAATGGATCTTTCTCACCGCTTGCAACAACAACGCCACACATTTCGTTGTTTTTTACTATCAAATCTAATGCTGTTAAACCCTGCATAACCGTTATTGATGGTGTGTTTAGCACCTCCTTAACAAGTGTTCTCATAATAGCAGCACCAGCTTGATCACCTTTTACTCTAACCACTCGCGCAAAACTATGAGCTGCTTCTTTAGACATTAAGAAATCACCGTCTTGGGAACGATCAAATGGTGTTCCAACATCCGCTAATTCAAGTACATGTTCTTTTGCTACAGATGTAACAAATGTTGCAATATCTGTATCGACAATTCCGTCACCCGCCATAACAGTATCTCTTGCATGCGCTTCTGGGGTGTCATGTTCATCCATAGCTGCAGCTACGCCGCCTTGCGCCCACGCACTTGAAGCATCAAAACCTAATGGCTTCGGTGAAATTATTGTTACAGGCCTAGGAGCAAGATTAAGTGCCGCATACAATCCAGCTAAACCTGCTCCAATAATTAGAACGTTATGTTGTTGTTTTTTCACAGCTTTATTTCAAATCAATCATTCTTTGAACCGATAATCGCGCTTTAGCAGCTAACTCTTCTTTAACTACAACTTCTTCATTTCCTGTATGTAATGACCATAATATTTTTTCTAATGTTATTCTCTGCATATGGGGACATAGATTACAAGGACCTAAGAAATTTACCTCCGGTACTTCATCAGCAATATTTGAACCCATTGAGCATTCAGTAATTAATAAAACTTTCTCTGGCTTATTTTTTCTGACAAAATCTATCATACCCGAAGTAGATCCACTAAAATCGGATTCATCTACAACTTCCGTAGGGCACTCTGGGTGAGCAATTATAACAGCATCAGGTTCGTATTTACGATACTCTCGTAATTCATCAGCTTTAAATTCAATATGGACTTCACAAGCACCTTCCCAATAAACAATCTTTTTGTTTGTTTGTTTGGCAACATTTTGTGCTAAATGACCATCTGGAGTCATTATGACTAAATCACTATCCATTGCATTTATAACATCGACAGCATTAGAAGATGTGCAGCAAATATCAGATGCCGCTTTTACTTCAGCTGTGGTATTTACATATGATACAACAGGTGCACCAGGATATTTTTGCCTCATACCAGCAATATCATTTGCAGTTATACTTTCTGCCAATGAGCAGCCTGCTCGACTATCAGGGATAATAACAGTTTTTTCTGGACTCAGAATTTTTGATGTTTCAGCCATAAAGTGTACACCACCCTGGATTATAACACTTTCTTTAACTCTGGTTGCTTCAATTGCAAGTTGCAGACTATCTCCGACAATATCTGCCACTCCATGATATATGTCAGGTGTCATGTAGTTATGTGCTAATATTACGGCATCTTTTTCTTTTTTTAGCTTATTAATTGCATGTACATAAGGAGCACGCTTCATCCATTCAGCTTCAGGTATCACACGATCTACATGACTGTATTGTTTGGCTGTTTCTTTGAACATAGCTGCGCTAATCTCCAAATCGAAGACCGCTTCTAGTTGAGATTTCATCTCTGGTGATCCAGGAATAATCATGACCAGTCCTTAAACTTTATTAATTATGACATAGATAGGGATGATTGTAGTAAAAGAGAAGTATTTAATGCTTATTAATTAAAGGTCAATTTGAATTATATCATTTGCCTATATTGAGCAGATTGGCATAAAATAATTTTATTTTCTTGTGTTTGATTAGAGCTTAATGCTTTTTGTTTTAATAATTTTTTCAATTTTGACCCAAATATACTCTTTTTGATACCTCCTTGATTTTAAACCCAAACAAAAAAACTGCTTTTTACTGAAAAGTTTTTGTCATTCTGTTCCTTTAAGCAAAATTAATTTATAATGACTATATTCATTGGTTCGATTCATCTTAATAAGATGTCGTTTTTCTTGAAGATGTTTAATTTTAATTAGGGCAAAAACTTATAATGGAAAAAATAGAACTTAATTTAAATGAAATTGAGAGTTTAACTAAAAATGCTCTCATTAATCATGGTGCATCGAATTGGATCGCTACATCAGTAGCCAAAGCCGTAAGAGTAGCCGAAGCCAAAGGCAATTTAATATGCGGACTTTATTATCTAGAAAGCTACTGTACTCAATTAGTTTCTGGCAGAGTAGATGGCACTGTTGAACCAATTGTTTCATTGCCTAAATCAGCATCAATTCATGTAGATGCAAAATTTGGCTTTGCTCAGGCAGCCTTTGAACGCGCATTACCATTAGCATTAAAAACAGTATCAGATACCGGAACGTGCTCTTTGGCTATTTCTCATTCTCATACCTGTACTTCTTTAGGATATTTTACAGAACAAATTGCTCAAGCTGGGTTTATAGGTATTGGCTTTACTAATGCCAGTGCTGTTGTATCACCACCTGGGGGAAATAAAGCAATTTTAGGAACAAACCCAATTGCAATGTCGATACCTTCAAGGAATGGTGATATTGCATTTCAATTTGATCAAAGTACCTCAGCGATAGCTCTTGGAAAAATTACAATGGCATCAGCAGCTGGAGAAAATATCCCAATAGGATGGGCTGTTGATAGTCAGGGAAATGACACAACAAATCCAAATGAAGCTCTGAAAGGATCCTTAAAGTCTTCTGGTGATTATAAAGGTTGGGGATTTGGCCTTATGACGGAAGTTTTAGCAGCAGCGTTTACAGGGTCTGTAAATTCATTAGATGTGAAAGGGTTAAAGCTTCCAGAGGGAAAACCTCATGATTTAGGGCAATGCTATATAATTCTTGACCCTAATACGCACGGAAGCTTCTTTTTTGATCGTATTGAGAAAATAATCACAGCAGTTAGTGAACAAGAGGGAACAAGGTTGCCCGGATCAAACTTTGTTATGCCTAAAACAGTCAAAATTGAAAAAAAAATATTTGATCAATTAAGCAAACTCTCAAAAGGTCCAACATCATGACAAATTACCATATTGATTGTTTGCAATATGCAAACTGGTCTGAAAGCATTTTTAAAGAAATGCGGGAAGGTGGTCTTGATGCAGTTCATGTTACAATAGCTTATCATGAAACATTTAGAGAAACTGTTTTAAACATAGAACAATGGAACCGTTGGTTTGAACAATTTCCTAATTTAATATTTCAAGGAACAACAGGTGCTGATGTTCGCTTAGCAAAAGAAACCAACAGAACAGCAATTTTCTTTGGATTTCAGAACCCATCACCTATTGAAGACGATATTGGCCTTGTTCAAATTCTACATCAACTAGGTGCACGGTTTATGCAGCTGACATATAATAACCAGTCTTTGCTAGCCACAGGGTGTTATGAAAGTTATGATGCTGGACTAACCAGAATGGGACGAGAAGTTGTAACAGAAATGAATCGTGTTGGAATGGTTGTTGACATGAGTCATTCCGGCGAAAAATCAACTTTGGATGCAATAGAGTATTCTAAACGGCCCATCGCAATTACTCATGCTAACCCACATAACTGGCATCAAGCCCTCCGAAACAAATCAATCACAGTTATGCGAGAACTTGCAAATTCAGGAGGTATGCTAGGTTTTTCTATTTATCCTCATCACCTAAAAGATGGAACAAATTGTACTATTAATAGTTTTTGCGAAATGATTGCTGAAACAGCTGATGTAATGGGCATTGATAACATTGGTATTGGAACTGATTTATGTCAAAATCAACCTGATAGTATAGTCGAATGGATGCGCGTCGGGCGTTGGACAAAAGGTATAGATTATGGCGAAGGAACTGCGTCAAATGCTGGATTTCCACCAATGCCGTCATGGTATAAAGGTAACAAAGACTTTTCAAATATTTCTAATGGGCTAAATTCAATAGGTATGACAGAAATAGAAATTTCAAAAGTCATGGGAAATAATTGGTTAAACTTTTACGATAATAATTTTGGTGCAGTTAAATGATACCACAGTTAACACTCCGCAAGCCTGAAGAGGTAATGAAATTATCTCGATTGGGAAGTCTGCATCAATCACGCATTAGTTTCATGCGTGTATTATTAAGACGTCTTGCATCTGAAAACTGGCGTTTTGATAAACCAAATTGGAATATTAATGATGACGGTTTTGGGTATGCCACCTATAGCGTTCATGGCCCTGAAAGAAGCTATACGTTGGTTGCTTTTGCCCATGACCTTCCTGCTGAATTAAGGTCTGACCGCGTAATTGCTGAAGCATGGGATTGCACTTTTACTCTTCATGATGGAATTCCAACAGAATCTGATATTATACGACTAAAAGACAATGTACCGCTGCAAGAAGCAGGCAGAATATCAAAAAATGAATTAACTCTATCCAGGGCTAATCGATCTGTAAGATTATGGGATTATGTTATTGATTCATTGGCTGCAGGAATCCAACCCGATGAAAAGAAATTAAATGAAGTTGGTTATTTGATGCGAACAACGGCTGTTTATGGATCAGGTAAATTTGGCGCATCAGATCGATCAAAAATTTCAAATAGAGAAGAAATGCGCACCCCGTTTCAAGCAGAAATGTTAACTGTTTATCTGATACGTTGCTTTGTTATGGATTTAGTCGACTATATTGCTTCTAAAAAAGGTGGTGACAATGCAGTTAAGTTAGATCCAAAATTACGGCGATCTATGGGAATTGGAAATTCAACTGGTCTTGGCATGGCTCCTTTTTTAGTCAATCATCCTGCCCTGTTAAGTACATGGATTTATGCTAGAGAGACTGCCTTAGCACGTGTAAGGGCTGTTAAAAGTGTTTCTGATGAAACATTTATGATTATGGGAGAGCATTTTAAAAATGCTCTAAAGAATGCACAATGTTGGACAAGTCAACATGATATTCAAAAACCAAAAATAAAAATATTTTGTAATGAATTATCTCAAGTTATTTCTAAATTTGAAACTTTAGATAAAGGAAGCTATCCATGGGATACTCTTTATTTGTGGTCCACTAATAATCTTAGTGAAGACACTCAAGAACAAATCGTATCAGTCTTATTTGAGCCTTATTCAGAATTAGTGGATGATCTATCTGATTGTATGTACATTGATGAAGCTAAACACTTTAAAATTGATGCATCAATTTCAACAGATGAATTAAAGGCACAGATTCAAGAAAATTATGAATGGGCTCTTAGTATAGATTACTCAAAGAATGATCATCAAGCGAGATTCTGGTATGTATCAGAATCAAAGCTTGAGCCCCGATTGGGTGAACGATTTGAAGAAAATGGGTCTGAGCTTGAACAACCATTAGCAGTCGCGCGAGACATTGCTGCGCTACATTCAGCCTTAATTAAAAAACAAAATTTAGGTGAGTTTTTACTGGCACATCCTGAACATAGGCATATTGTCAGACGAATACAGTTGAGTAATAAATTTCCATATTCAGAAATACGAGACAATTTATTAGATAGTAAAATGCTGCCTATCGACATGTTGCGCTGTAAGTTATCATTTTTTGGTGCAACTAAGTTTGACCCAAGATCAGATAGGTGGGTAAGGATATGTATGTTTAAGGATGCACCATTTCCTAAAGAATTAACAGATGAAGATAACTGGTCTTATGGGGCCAAAGCTTGTTAACAGAATCTGAAATCTTTTCGTTTGCAAAAAAGGCCGCACGTGGAGCTGGTTTTTCTTGGGGTATGGCCGAAGAAGCTGCTATGGCAACATTAATTCTCTATAAATCAGGTTACGATGGATTTTTAGAGCTAATTTCCATTTTAGAAAATGCAGACGGGAAAAAACAACCATTAGATATAAGTGTACAGATTCCATGTGGATTAACATTGGGCACTTATTATTCAGATTGTTGTAAAAAAGCAGATAATGTAGAAGTAATCGGTCAACTTCTATTTCAATCACTTTGTGGTGATTTGAAAACTAAAAATGCCAAGTTTCCAGAAGACGCCCCAGAAATTATTAAAAAATTTGCTCATAGAACCTATGTACCTGACAGCGAAGAATCTCGTTTGCGCGGTGCAGGATAAACAATTGTTTTTTTTCATAAAAGGTGTTTGACTACCTAAATGAAATTAAAAGATTTAGAAATTTTTACTGTTAAAAACCCTCCGCCAGGCTGGGGTGGGAGATATTTTATATTTGTCAAATTAACCACTGATAATGGTATAGTGGGGTATGGTGAAGTTTACTCTGCATCTGTTGGCCCAAAAGCTATGGAGGCTGTCATTAATGACGTTTTTGAACGTCATATGATGAATGAGAACCCAGAAAATATAGAGATGATGTTTAGACGAGCCTATTCGTCTGGATTCACTCAACGCCCTGACTTAAGTGTTATTGGAGCATTTTCAGGATTAGAAATTGCCTGTTGGGATATCCTAGGTAAAGCGCATGATCGTCCAGTGTATGCTTTATTAGGTGGAAAAATGAATGATCGAATAAGATCATACACATACCTTTACCCAATGGAGCATCATGATGTGTCAAAGTTTTGGATATCACCAGAAATGCAAGCTGAGAGCGCTCTGGAAATGGTTAATCTGGGCTTTACAGCAATAAAATTTGATCCTGCTGGTCCTTACACAACTCGTGGTGGTCATATGCCTGCATTAACTGACATTGAATTGTCAGTAAAAATGTGTGCTGCAATAAGAGACGCCATTGGTACAAAAGCAGATTTACTATTTGGAACTCATGGTCAATTTTCAACTGCTGGTGCAATTAGATTAGGCAGAGCATTAGAGCCCTATGATCCTCTTTGGTATGAAGAGCCAGTTCCACCAGATAATATTTCATCAATGGCGAAAATTGCAAATTCAATAAGAATTCCAGTAGCTACTGGAGAGCGCTTGAGTACTAAAAATGAATTTTTTCAAGTTTTAAAGGAAGGTGCTGCAAGTATTCTTCAACCTGCCTTAGGGCGATCAGGGGGTATATTAGAAACTAAAAAGATTGCAGCTATAGCTGAAGTTAATAATGTGCATATTGCGCCTCATCTTTATGCTGGTCCAGTTGAATGGGCAGCTAATATACAATTGGCAGTAAACATTCCAAATATTTTAATGGCTGAAACTATTCTAACAGGTGGTGGATTTTCAGGTAATTTAATAAAAAATAAAATAGTTTGGGATGATGGGTTTATTCTTGCCCCATCAACACCAGGTATTGGGATTGAGTTTGATGAAGCTCTAGCACGGGATAATAAGTATTTTGAAAACAAGTTACACTTAGAAATGCAAGATGAGCCGTGTGACTACAAGAACGGTAACAATTTTTCTGGCGGATCCTCTGATTAAAATACATTCATACAGTTGGAAAAAATAATTTTATCGTCTAATAAAATTAAATAACTATTATAAAGAAACTAATATGTACTCTACAAAAACAATACTAGAAGGTGTTTTTATAATTGAGCCAAAACGTTTTGAAGATGCTCGTGGATGGTTTAGCGAAACTTGGAATCAAAACCATTTAGATACTGTTTTTGATAATATTCGGTTTGTTCAAGACAATCACTCACTTTCAATTCCTAAGGGTACTGTAAGAGGGTTGCATTATCAATCTCCTCCTTCGGCACAAGATAAGTTGGTGAGAGTTTTAAGTGGTAGCATTACTGATATAGCTGTGGATATTAGAAACGGCTCACCAACCTATGGAAAATCACTTTCAGTAAAATTATCAAAAGATAATGGTAAACAATTACTTGTACCAAAAGGCTTTCTCCATGGCTTTATTACTTTAGAAAAAAATACAGAAGTACTTTATAAATGCTCTGACTATTACTCACCAGACCATGAGGCTGGAGTAAAATTTGATGATGTAGATTTATCTATTAATTGGGGAATGGATACATCAGAAATTACTTTGTCTGAAAAAGATCAAGACTTACCGCTTTTTAAAGACCTTATCAGCCCATTTACTTATGAGAAAATATTATGAAAATCTTAGTTACAGGTGGAGCAGGTTTTATTGGATCTGCAGTTGTTAGGCGAGGAATTCATGAAGGCCATACAATAAAAAATATTGATAAATTAACTTATGCTGCATGTATCGAAAATCTTAAATCTGTTTGTGATCATCCAAACTATAGCTTCGAAAAGATCGATATTTGCAACGGATCTAAATTAATCAATTGTTTTAATAAATTTATGCCAGATGCAGTAATGCATCTTGCGGCGGAAAGTCACGTAGATCGGTCAATTGATACACCTTCAATATTCGTACAATCCAATATTGTTGGTACATATGAAATATTAGAAGCTTCAAAAAAGTATTGGGAATATCGAGGGAAGCCAGAAAGTTTCAGATTTCATCATATTTCCACAGATGAAGTTTATGGTTCGTTGGGAAAAACAGGTTTATTTACTGAAAGCACACCTTACGACCCCAAATCACCTTATTCAGCATCCAAAGCATCATCAGATCATTTAGTCCGGGCCTGGCATGAAACATATGGTTTGCCTGTTATTATAACGAACTGTTCAAACAATTATGGACCATTTCACTTTCCAGAAAAATTAATTCCTGTTGTAATCTTAAATGCAATTTCAGGTAAGCAAATTCCAATATATGGGAAAGGCGATAACATACGTGATTGGCTGTATGTTGAAGATCACGCAAATGCATTATTAACAGTGATAATGAATGGCGAAATCGGAAAAACTTACAATATAGGCGGTGAAAATGAAGTAACCAACTTAGATTTAGTGAATAAAATTTGTGCTTTACTTGATGAATTGTTACCTCAAGAAAAGCCATATGCAGATCAAATAACATTTGTAACTGATCGACCTGGCCATGATCAAAGATATGCAATTGACCCATCTCGCATTAGAAATGAATTAAATTGGAGACCTTCTGTAACTCTAGATGAGGGGCTGCGAAAAACAGTACTGTGGTATTTAGAAAATAGAGATTGGTGGAAAGCCCTTCAAAGCCGTGATGGCGTTGGCGCTCGGCTTGGAAAAATAAAATGAAAATACTCTTATTTGGGAAAACAGGCCAGGTAGCTAAAGAACTGTGCAATAGGCCTAATGTGACCGCAATAGGTCGTGATAAAGCTGATTTTACAGAGCCCCAAAAAATAATAGAAATTGTTAAATCTACAGATGCAGATATCATAATAAATGCAGTAGCATATACTTCTGTTGATCTTGCAGAGGAAGAATTTGAATTAGCAAATATTATTAATGGTACAACTGTCAAGGAACTTGCAAAAGTTTCTGCAAGCCGGAATATTCCTTTCTTACATATATCTACTGATTATGTATTTAAGGGAGATGGAAATTTAAATTGGAAAACTAGTGATCAAACAAACCCACAAAATTCTTATGGAAAATCTAAACTCATTGGTGAAAGTGGTATACTTGAAGCAGGTGGGCCACATGTGATTTTAAGAACTTCCTGGGTGTTTTCATCACATGGAAATAATTTTGTTAAAACGATGTTACGTCTTGCTTCAAATAATAATGAGTTAAGTATTATTAAAGATCAAATTGGTGGCCCAACATGCGCGAAAGACATTGCAGACGCACTTTGGAAAATTGCATCTGATTTCTATGCGGGAAAAGGAATAACTGGTATTTATCATTTCTCAGGAAAACCAAATTCTTCATGGGCTAATTTTGCATCTGAGATTTTTTTCCAGACTCATCAAGATATAAAAATTAAACAAATTTTAACCAAAGATTTTTTGACAAAAGCAAAGCGGCCATTAAACTCCAGGTTAGATTGTTCATCCTTAAGAATAGATTATGGAATTAAGCAACCTGAGTGGAAAAAAAGTTTAACAAACGTATTGGCTAATTTAAAATAGGATCAATTATGAAAAAGCGTAAAGGCATACTTTTAGCTGGTGGTTCTGGAACTCGTCTCTATCCAATAACTATGGGAATTTCAAAACAGCTTTTACCAATATATGATAAACCTATGGTTTATTATCCCTTAAGTGTATTGATGCTCTCCGGCATAGATGAAATTGCAATAATAACGACGCCAAATGATGAAGACCAGTATAAAGCACTATTAGGAGACGGGTCTCAATGGGGAATAGATCTTACCTATATTGTACAGCCAAAACCTGATGGCCTTGCTCAAGCATTCATACTTGCTGAAAGCTTTTTGAGTGGTTCAAAATCAGCCTTAATTTTGGGGGATAATATTTTCCATGGTGATGGTATTCGAAACTTATTAAAAACTGCACATTCTAGCGCAGCTAAAGCTAATATATTTGGATATCATGTTTCAGATCCAGAAAGATATGGTGTCATAGATTTTGACGATGATGGCAATGTTAAATCCATTATAGAAAAACCAAAAAAACCTAAATCTAACTATGCAGTTGTTGGGTTATATTTTTTAGATGAAACGGCTCCTGACAGAGCAAAAAAAATTAAACCCTCGGATCGTGGTGAATTGGAGATAACATCTCTTCTAAATACATATTTAGAAGATGAGTCTCTTTTATTGCACAAGATGAATCGTGGATATGCTTGGTTAGACACTGGTACACATGCAAGTTTACTGGATGCTGGTAATTTTGTGAGAACATTACAAAAACGACAAGGCCTACAAATTGGAAGTCCTGATATAGTGGCATACGAAAATGGTTGGATATCAAAATCAGTATTAAATGCACGTTCTGAAAAGTTTTCTAAAAATGCTTATGGGAATTATCTTAAATCAATAGATTAATTTTTCATACGACATTTTATGTCGTAAAAATACATGCGAAAACATTCTCATTATATTTAATTTTTTTAACTAAACACTAAACAGAGAATAAAGTTTATGAAAACACATGCTAAAGCCATAGTCATTGGAGGGGGCGTAGTTGGGTGTTCTGTATTGTATCACCTCGCAAAAGCTGGATGGAAAGATATAGTCCTTATTGAAAGATCTGAGTTAACAAGTGGGTCATCATGGCATGCAGCAGGTGGTTTTCATACATTAAATGGTGATCCAAATGTTGCAAAACTTCAAGCATATACAGTTGGTTTGTATAAAGAGTTAGAAGAGCTTTCAGGTCAATCTTGTTCACTACACTTAACTGGTGGCGTGATGATGGCAGATAGTCCTGAAAGAATGGATTTTCTACGCATGACACATGCACGTGGTAGATGTTTAGGTATGGAAACAGAGCTAATTACACCTTCAGAAGCTAAAG
>Ga0228634_1001781_pt1 | contig 11708 bp, 9 predicted proteins | sample 42DmetaG_FD_190063 | JGI IMG/M metagenome (GOLD analysis project Ga0228634, IMG submission 190063) | Seawater microbial communities from Monterey Bay, California, United States - 42D | ecosystem: Environmental > Aquatic > Marine > Coastal | place: USA: California | collected 2016-09-27
CGGAATGATCGTCCAAGCGACTTCCAGTGTGGAGTGGTGGGTGAAGGTCGCGGGCTTGTCGTTCCGCTTTTCGTTGTAGCGCACGATGACCCAGATCAGCAGCGCCGTCACAAACAGCGAGATCACGGTAATGATCACCAGCAGGAACATGTTCAGCCACTGCAAGTCACGGGCGAGTTCCGTGGAAGCAGGTTGCATCCCCATAGCGCCTGGCGTCGGCGAACCGATGATAGGCAGATCCTGTGCGTGGGCTTGGAGCGCGACAAGGCTCGCGCCGGCGGCGGCCGTGAGGCCGGCCATTTTATTGGCTAAAGTCATTCAAATCGTCCTGTTGTCCGGGTTCCCGCTGTCTTGAACGGTCGTTGCAGGAATCCCCGTTGCGTCCTGCGGTGTGTGAACCATATCTTAGAGGGCAAATGCAAGCCGCCCGGCGCCAATCCAACCATTGATTGATTCTCGGGGTGTAGCGAAATCAAGGAGTTAGCCGTGGCAGTCGTAAAAAGTGAGACATTTCGTCCCTTCGAGTCCAAAGTTGATTTGGATCAAAGCCTTTCCCTGCTGCGTGAAACGCTTGTGGGTGCCGACGACGGAGAGCTGTTTTTCGAGCGGCGTCGCTCCGAGGTTTTGGTGTTTGATGACGGTCGCGTAAAGAACGCCAGCTATGATGCGTCCGAGGGCTTTGGCCTGCGGGCGGTGCGCGGTGAGACTGCGGGCTACGCTCATTCAACCGAGATTTCCGAGCAGGCCTTGCGCCGCGCCGCTGAGACCGCGCGTTTGGCCGTGGGTGCGGGCGGCGGGACCCTTGCAGACGCGCCGCAAGCGACCAACCAGCGGCTCTATACAGACGAGGATCCGATGGCAGGGGCCGCGTTCAACGTAAAAGTCGACACCCTGCGGGAGATTGATGATTTCGCACGGGGGCTGGATGCGCGCGTGGTTCAGGTTGCAGCCTCCATGGCGGCCTCGATCCAAGAGGTTGAGATTTTGCGCCCCGAGGGCACGCATGTCCGTGATGTGCGCCCCATGGTGCGTCTGAATATTAGCATTATCGTAGAGCATGAAGGCCGCCGCGAAACCGGATCGGCCGGTGGCGGTGGTCGTGTGGGGCTAACGGGCTTGATCGGGCGGGACCATTGGGAAGGCGTTGCCCGCGAAGCGCTGCGCGTGGCCGTGGTAAACCTGAGCGCAGAACCCGCCCCCGCCGGGGTGATGGACGTGGTGTTGGGGGCGGGCTGGCCCGGTATTTTGCTGCATGAGGCCGTGGGTCATGGGCTTGAAGGCGACTTCAATCGCAAGGGCACATCGGCGTTTGCGGGTCTGATGGGCGAACGCGTTGCGGCCCCCGGTGTCACCGTGTTGGATGACGGCACCATCCCGGATCGCCGCGGCTCTATCACTGTGGATGATGAAGGCACGCCAAGCGCCAAGAACACCTTGATCGAAGATGGCATCCTTGTGGGTTACATGCAGGATCGTCAAAACGCCCGCCTGATGGGGGTTGAGGCCACGGGCAACGGACGGCGCGAAAGCTATGCGCATACCCCGATGCCGCGCATGACCAACACTTATATGCTCGGCGGAGACGCCACCCCCGCAGACATCGTTGCGGACCTAAAGGACGGGATCTACGCGGTGGGATTTGGCGGTGGACAGGTGGACATCACCAACGGCAAGTTCGTGTTCTCCTGCACCGAAGCCTATCGGGTCAAAGACGGAAAGGTCGGCGCGCCGGTAAAAGGGGCCACGTTGATCGGCGACGGTGCTACGGCGTTGAAGCACATCCAAGCCATCGGTAACGACATGGCACTTGATCCCGGCATGGGAAATTGCGGCAAGGCGGGCCAATGGGTGCCCGTGGGCGTCGGGCAACCGACGCTCAAGATTGGTGGGCTGACGGTGGGCGGGTCGCAGACGTAAGCCCCCGTCACATTGGCGCATTGCCTTGACCATTGAAATATCTGCAAAAGTATTCGCGTTAACGTTTTGTTAATTTTAGTTAACGCGAATTTTTGAAAGGTATGATTATGGTTTCATTATTTTGCGCGCGATCCCGCGCGGTTATTGCTGCGATGCTCGTAGGTGCTTTGCCTGCCGTGTCCCAGTTCGCGACACTCAACTATATCGAAATGGAAGTGACGGGCACGTTTGTTGAGCAAGTTCCTTCGGGCATGCAAAGTGATCCCCTGCTCAGTGACTTATTTGGGTCACAGTTCACTTGGAGATTTACGTCTAGTGGCCCTTATTATGCGGCTTTCCCGCTCGTTTTCGGGAATAGCACGTTTGAGCTGGATGGTGAGGAGTTCGATACAGGCAAGGAATACAAGGCTGAAGACGTAATTGGCCGGCCATATTGGAACTATCCTGGCACCGAAACGTATAGTTATTTTCGATCCCCTCCGGACCGTCCGGCATTCAAAGTATCAATAAGCAATAGATTATCAACTGACGGTGGCCTTAGTAGGGTTCTTGTCAGATTAAATCTTGGGTACGCTACTGGAGGATACGACCTTAGATGGCGGGGTACACATTCAACTTTTGGCCCGCTTGAGGCGAGTAAATTTGAAAATTCAACTGTTGCGGCGACCGTCTTGATGTTCGATCCAACCATAAATCAATTTACGTCGGGATATGCTGTTGCAACCGTTGATAGCCTGAGTCTGAATACTCCCCATGGCATTTTAGCCCCTGTACCGGTTCCTGCGTCGGCACCACTGCTCTTGCTCGCTATGGCCGGATTGATCGCATTTCGCCGCCGGTCGCCTGTGTAACATTCATAAAGAATTAACCATGCCCGCCTAGTTTGGCGAGCATGAATTACGACACCCCTGAGTTTTTGTCCTCTGCTGACACGGACGGCTTTTCTGAGCCTCCGCGTCCGTTCTTTGCCCAGCCCGTTACGAGCGTTGAGGATAAATTCGCGCGTCTGCGTTTGATCCGGTCCCGTAGGGTGGGTCCTGCCACGTATCGCCGCCTGATGGCCGAGCATGGCAGCGCCGCGGCGGCTCTTAGTGTGTTGCCGGACGTGGCCGAAGAGGCGGGCGTCAAGGGTTATCAAATCTGTCCCGAGGGTATCGTTCGGGCCGAAATTAAGGCCGCGCAAAAGATCGGTGCGCGGCTGTTGTGCCTTGGTGATGCTGAGTATCCAGCAGAGCTTGCGGAGGTCGCGGATGCGCCGCCAGCGCTGTGGGCGTTGGGCGACAGGGGGCTGTTGACCAAGCCCAAGGTCGCACTGGTGGGTACACGCAACGCATCGTCTCTGGCCGGGCGAATGGCGCGCAAATTGGCCCAAGACCTAGGGGCGGCAGGCATTGTCACTGTTTCAGGCATGGCGCGCGGCGTCGACACAGCCGTGCATCAAGCCAGCCTAGAGACCGGCACCATTGCGGTGCTCGGTGGTGGCGTCGATGTGATCTACCCGGTTGAAAACACAGCGCTTGGTGACACGATTGCGGCACAAGGGTTGCGTCTGTCTGAGGCACCCATGGGCCATCAACCACAGGCGCGTGACTTCCCAAGGCGCAACAGGATCATCTCGGGGCTTGCGCCCGTTTTGGTCGTGGTTGAGGCCGCTCTGAAATCAGGCTCCATGATCACGGCGCGGGCGGCCTTGGATCAAGGGCGCGAGGTTCTTGCCGTACCGGGCCACCCGCTGGATACGCGCACCTCGGGCTGCAACGCGTTGTTGCGCGACGGGGCAACTTTGGTGCGCAGTGCGGAGGATATCCTAGATATACTCGATACAATGACCGCACCGCCTGAGCCCGCGCAAAGCGCGCTGCCGTTCGAGGCCCCGACGGCCACGCACACCATCCCGCCGGACCAAATCATAGCACTTCTGGCAATCACGCCTGTGGCCGAGGATCAACTGGCTCGTGATCTCGGGATGGAATTGTCTGCCTTTAGCGCGCTGGTCGCTCCGCTGGAGCTATCAGGGCAGATATCGCGCGCGCCCGGGGGGCTTTTGTCACTTGCTGGTTGATGTTCAATCGTCCGGGCGGGTCAGTTCGAACACTTCGCGGATCACGGCGTAGTCCCGATAGCCCATGCGTGTTAGCGGTTGAAATTGTGTCACGTCGAACCGACCATTGACCACGCAATCGTCCCGCATGTGGACGCCCACGACCTCTCCTATCACCATGACGTTATGCGCGCCCTCAAGGGGGACGATCTGGCGAACCTGACATTCCAATGCGGCGGGGGCATTGGCTACGCGGGCACATGCGATTTCGGAGCATTCGGTTTTCGCTGCACCACTTTTCGCGAATTCATCAATGTCTTTCGTAAAACCCTCGGATGAGATGTTCATCACGTCTCGGTCGCTTTGGGCCACGATGTTCACGCAAAATACACCCGTTTCGCGGATGTTGGCGACACTGTCCTTGGTGCCGTCTTGATCGGGTTTGGCCGAGGTTGATGCGAACATAACCTGAGGGGGTACGTAGGCAATTGCGTTAAAAAACGAGTAGGGTGCGAGGTTGTCTGTGCCATCCGCGCTGCGCGATGAAATCCAGCCAATCGGGCGCGGGGCGACGATCGCGTTGAATGGGTTATGCGGTAGGCCGTGGCCGTCGGCGGGGCGATAATACATAGCAATCCTCCGGGTTGTTTGCCCCCCAGCTAACCTCATGCTACGCCCCTGACCAGAGGCAGCGAACGGATGACGCGTGGAGTTACGGCAGGAAACCCCCGAGGACCGGTGGGAGGTGGAGGCGCTCTTTGATCTGTGCTTTGCGCCCGGTCGCACGGCACTGTCATCCTATCGCTTGCGCGAGGATGTGGCTCCGGTCGGGGCCCTGTCGCTTGTGGCCGTGGATGACCTGAACATCATTGGCGGCGCGATCCGCTACTGGCCCGTTATGATCGGTGATCATGAGGCCCTTTTGCTGGGCCCAGTCGCGGTACACCCGACCCGACAAGGTGAGGGGCTTGGCGCATTTTTGATCCAAGATTCGCTTGAGCGCGCATGGGCGCTGGGCCATGCCCGCGTCCTGTTGGTGGGAGATGCCGCCTATTATCGGCGGCTTGGGTTTTCGGTGCTGATGGGTGTTGAGATGCCGCCGCCAACCAACCCAGACCGAGTTTTGGGTGTCGGCGACTGGGCAGGCGTGACCGGGATTGTTTCGCGTCACCCGTAACGTGCAGCTTGCCGGATACACCGCTTGCCCCCATATTCTGTGCATGAACACTATCATTGTCGCTGATCAAACCCACGTGCGTCTGACCCGTCTTGCAGCCCGGCACCGTAATGCTCGGGGTGTTGGTATGCAGCTTGTGGGGTTGCTGGGTTCTCAGGCTGAAAATCTGTTGGAACGTCTGCCTGATCCGGTCAAAACGGGGCTTGAGGGTGCGACCGCTCGGGCGCTTGAAAGCGCGATGGATGTCGCGAGCGCAAGTCGCACCGCACGGTTGCCTGATACTTCCGACTGGCTAACCCGCGCGATCACATTGGGCACCGGTGCGGTGGGTGGCTTGGGCGGCTTGCCGTCCGCGCTTGCGGAATTGCCCGTAACGACGACCGTTCTTTTGCGCGCCATTCAGGGCATCGCCCAAGAACATGGGATCAACCCCCAAACTCCGGAGGGCAGAGCAGCTTGTTTGCAAGTGTTCGCCGCCGCGGGGCCGCTTGAGGCTGATGACGGCACAGACCTAAGCTTTCTTACGTTGCGGTTGACGTTATCGGGTGGCGCGGTCAGCAAGGCGATTGCGGCTGTAGCCCCGCGCTTGTCGATGGTTCTGGGCCAAAAGCTGGCCGCGCAATCCGTGCCATTGTTGGGGGCAGCGGCCGGGGCCGCGACGAACTATGTGTTCACCAGTTATTACCAAGATATGGCGCGGGTGCAGTTTGGTTTGATGCAGCTGAGCCAGGAAACAGGGCGCCCGGTTGAGGCGCTGGTGGATGATCTGCGCGCGCTACTGTCCGCACCACGCACCCGCTAGATGGCGCATACGCACACGGTCCTTCATTCGATCAACCATGACGGCGACACGATTTGCGTAGATGTGTTTCGACGCCCTGATGGAACCTTTGGGTTTGAGGAATTTCGCCGCGACCCGGAGGACGTGCGCGGGTGGTTCGCGATCGGACATTATGGTCGCGAAACGTTCAGCTCTGTTGAGGCAGCACTTGATGCGGCCACCGGGTGTGTTGGCTGGTTCGATGCGAGCCGCGTTACCCCCGGCGCTTGAGCCAATCCATCACGGCAGGACGTACGCTTTGCGCCCCGGATGTGCGTGCGGCGTCAATCACGGCCCGCGCCTCATCCAGATCCGTGCGCCGCAGCAAATGCTTGACCGGGCCGATTGAGGCCGGACGCATTGACAGTTTGCGCAGGCCCATCGCGGCAAAACACATTGCTTCAATCGGGCGACCCGCATCCTCGCCACAGAAACTGACAGGTGTGTTGGTCTCGGCGCAGCGGTCTACGATTTGCTCAATCAGCGATAGGAAGCTGACGTTGAGCGTATCGTAACGCCGCCGCACACGTTCGTTTTCACGATCCGCGGCAAAGAAGAACTGCTTTAGGTCATTGCCCCCGATAGAGATGAAATCGGCCAGTTCAAAGAACCGCCTTGGCGCGAAGGCCATGGACGGTGTTTCGAGCATTGCACCGATCTTGAGGCTTTCGGGTAGAACGTGGTTAAGGCTTTTTTCGCGGTGCATTTCCAGCAAGAGCGCCTCGCGCGCGCTGATAAATTCTTCGAGCTGGGCGATGAAGGGAAACATCACCGTCAAGGGGCGCCCTTCGGCGGCCCGGATCAGCGCCTGAAGCTGCATCCGCATCACGCCGCGCTTATCAAGTCCCACGCGGATCGCGCGCCAGCCCATGGCAGGGTTGGGTTCCTCGGTGGGTTTCATGTAGGGCAGCACCTTGTCGGAGCCGATATCTAGCGTGCGGAACGTGACCTCTTTGCCGCCCGCCGCGTCCATCACGCGCTTGTAAAGGCTGGCCAACTCTCCACGTTTTGGGACGCTGCTGCGGGTGAGAAACTGCAACTCGGTACGGAAAAGCCCCACACCCTCGGCCCCAGATGTGGACAGGGATGGCAGGTCGGCCATGAGCCCTGCGTTCATCTGTAGCTCGATGCGGCTGCCACACTGCGTTTCGGCGGGTTTGTCCCGGATTGAGGCGTAGCGTTCGAGTGCGGCGGCCTGCATTTCCAGTTTGTCGCGGAAGGCGTTGCGCACGCTGTCGTCGGGGCGCAGGTGAACGATGCCTTGGTCTCCATCCACCAAGACCACGTCATTGTTGAGCGCCTCGGTGGTGATGCCTTTGCAGTTGATCACGAGAGGAATGGCCCAAGCCCGCGCCACGATCGCCGCGTGTGACCCGACAGAACCTTCCTCTAGGATCACTGCGCTGAGGCCACGGCCATATTCCAACAGTTCAGCCGGGCCAATGTTGCGCGCCACAAGGACTGCGCCGTCGGGCAGGGCCTCGGCGCTGACGGTGGCTTGGCCGGTTAACTGTCGCAGCAGGCGGTTGGACAGGTCATCCAGATCGGCCAGACGGTCGCGCAGATAGGGGTCCGGGACTTGGCCCATTCGGGCGCGAGCGGTTGATTGCTCTTTCTCGACGGCGGCTTCGGCCGTGAGGCCAAGGTCAATGTCTTCTTCCATCCGGCGCAGCCACCCGCGCGAGTTGGCAAACATCCGGTACGCCTCGATCACTTCGACCTGCTCTTTGTCGCCTCTGGCGCCTTCGAGCATTTCATCAACAGAAACCCGCAGCACATCAACAGCGGCGCGCAGCCGCTCCAGTTCGGCTTGGGGGTCGTCGGCCACGGGGTTGGTGATCACCACCCGTGGGTTATGCAGGAACACAACGCCCTCGGCCGCGCCTTCTTGTGCGGTGCCGCCCCGAAACAAAACCTGACTTTTGTGGCGGGCGCGCAGGGCTTCGCCTTCGCCGACAAATGCGCCCAGCTCGGTCATCTCGGCCAGAACCATCGCCACAACTTCAAGGGCGTAGACTTCATCCTCAGTATAACTGCGCGCGTCCTTGGACTGTACAACCAGAACACCCAGCGTTTCGCCAAGGCGCTGGATCGGCACACCAAGAAAGCTGGAATAAATCTCTTCCCCGGTTTCGGGCATGTAGCGGAAACCGGGTGAGCTAGGGGCGTCGGACGCATTTACGGGGGCGGCACGTTTGGCGACGCGACCCACAAGGCCTTCGCCCACGCGCATACGGGTGACGTGCACGGCCTCGGCGTTCAAACCCTTGGTCGCGCACAGCTCAAGCGTTTCGGCGTCGCGGTGCAGATAGACTGAGCAAACCTCGGTGCCCATGCTGTCTGCAACCAACGCCGTAATACGATCAAGCCGCGCCTGACCTTCGCCAGCCTCGGCCATAACGCCTTGCAAACGTTGCAAGAGCCTGCGGCTATCTGAGTCTTTGGTCTGTACCATGTGACCCTCCCTGAGAGGGCACTATGAAGACAAAGCGGGCCCAGTGAAAGGGGCATGAAATGACCCGTGGGCCGAAAATTGCTGTCTGTTGGGTGGTCTGGGGCGAAATGTGTCGCCCCAGTTGAATTTTTAGGCTTTTTCTAACTCGAACGTATCGTGCAGGGCTTGCACGGCAAGCTCCATGTACTTGCGATCAATCAACACGGAGACTTTGATCTCGGATGTGGTGATGACCTTGATGTTCACGTTCTCATCGCTGAGGGCCTTGAACATTTTGGAGGCCACGCCCGCGTGACTGCGCATCCCGATACCAACGACGGACACCTTCGCGACCTCGGTGTCGGCGATCAGATCGTGGAAGTTGATCGAGCCGACCTCACGAGCTTCTTGCATCGCGCGTTCTGCCTTGAGGACCTGATCCACAGGGCAAGAGAACGTCATATCGGTGCGTCCTTCTTCGGAGATGTTCTGAACGATCATGTCGACGTTTACGCCTGCATCAGCCAAGGGGCCAAAGATCGCGGAAGCGATCCCGGGGCGGTCTGCCACCGATACCAGCGTCATCTTTGCCTCGTCGCGCGAATAGGCCACACCGGCCACAACATTGCTTTCCATGATGTCCTCCTCGTCGCACACAAGCGTGCCAGCGTCGTCAGATTGTTCCTCAAAACTGCTCAGAACGCGCAGTTTCACTTTGTAGCGCATCGCCAGCTCAACCGAGCGGGTTTGCAGCACTTTGGCCCCGAGGGACGCGAGCTCCAGCATTTCCTCAAAGGCGATCCGGTCCAGTTTCCGGGCCTTTTTGGTGATGCGCGGGTCAGTGGTATAGACGCCGTCAACGTCAGTATAGATGTCACAGCGTTCCGCGTCGAATGCGGCCGCAAAGGCCACCGCGGTCGTGTCCGAGCCGCCCCTGCCCAGCGTCGTGATCCGGCCCTCGGGGCTGATGCCTTGAAAACCCGCCACAATCGCGACCTTCATGCCTTCGTCGAATTTGGTTGCCAAATTCTCGGTTGGGATTTCTTCGATCCGGGCGCTGGAATGTGCAGAGGTCGTCATCACCGGTACTTGCCAGCCCTGCCATGACCGTGCGGGCACGTCCATTTCTTGCAGAACAAGGGCCATTAACCCGGCGGTGATATTTTCACCCGACGACACAACTGCATCATATTCGCGTGCATCGTGTAGCGGCGAGATTTCATTGACCCAGCCGACCAGTTCGTTGGTTTTGCCGGACATGGCCGACACGATCACGATGACATCATAGCCCTTCGCGACCTCAACGCCGACACGCTTGGCGGCGCGGCGGATACGGTCAAGGTTTGCGACAGACGTGCCGCCGAATTTCATTACGAGGCGTTTACGTTGGCCTGACATTGCTATTCCCGGGACGTGGCTCCTGTTAGCTGGGCCTGTTAGGGGAGGGGGCGTCAAAGGGCAAGGCCTCGCCGCGAATAGGGTTGGGTTTTGTGCTGTGGCATGGGCGCATGTTGCCATGTCTACACAGGCTCGGTCGCGCGGAGAGCGTTGCTAAAGAGTACGGCCCAAACCCAAAGGAGCGGACCGTACTCATCGTCGCACTGGGCTAATCGTTAACCATAGAAACAACACTAAGCTGCACCAGTTCGAACACATTCTTGCCTGTTTGTGGCGAGAACGTGTCAAAATAATGCCACGCATCGATATTTCGGTGCTCAAAGCGTTTGCCGCGCCGGGATCGGCGGATTTAAGCCGGTTTCAGGAGTCTTTGGGCCTCCGTGCGAGCGAATTTGCTCATTTTTTCACCGTGTAGGGCGATAAAGGCGCGGACACGCTCAGGGTCACGTTTGCTTAGCTCGCGCAGCCACCACGCTACGGCCTTTTGGATGAACCATTCAGGATTCGTTGCGTAGCGCGCGGCCCAGCCCAAAATTCGTTCCCGAGCTTCCAACTCGGCGGGTTTGGGGTGGGATTGTTTGGTCCATGGCAGCGTCATGACCAATGCCGCCCGTTGGGTCCAAAGGTGGTCAGAGGTCGTCCAAACCTCAATCACATCCAGCCGGGCCGGGTCGGCGATTAAGCGGCGTGAGCCTGCACTGCTGACGGCGTCGGCAATGGCCCAGCTGTCAAATTCTGGCACCCACGATTGGATCATATCCCATGCGGGCGTGTCGTCGGGGCGAATACGGGCTTGGGTCAACAGTTTGGCCGCAGTGATCCGGGCCTCAAATACGTCAGTTTCCCACAATCCCTGCGCAAGGGTCAGCCGGTCGCTCAGGGTGAGCGTTTGGCGCCAGTCCTTGGCGTGGGCATCCAGCGTTGCGCTAGGCACGCCCAGATACCGCCGCTCAATCTTGTGGTAAGCGGCCATCTCAACGGCTTTGTCCGCATCGCCCAACTGTTCCAGCGCGACAAGCGCGTCCTGCGGTGTCATTCCACGGTCACCGATTTGGCGAGGTTCCGTGGCTGGTCCACGTCCGTCCCTTTGTGCACCGCTGTGTGATAGGCCAGCAGCTGCGCGGGCACCACATAGACGAGCGGCGCAAAAATGGGGTCAACATCTGGCATCTGGATCGTGGCCCACACGTCATCGCCTGCCTGTGTGATCCCGGCGGCGTCAGACACCAGAAGGACCATGCCTTTGCGCGCCATGACCTCCTGCATGTTGGATACGGTCTTGTCGAACAGCGCGTCACGAGGGGCCAAGACCACGACAGGCAGGGTTTCTTCGACCAAGGCGATGGGGCCATGCTTTAGCTCGCCACTGGCGTAGGCTTCTGCGTGGATATAGCTGATTTCCTTCAGCTTCAGCGCGCCTTCATGGGCCATTGGATACATCGATCCGCGCCCAAGAAACAGGATGTCAGAGGCCGTAGCCAGTTTGCGCGATAGGTCAGAGATGTGCCCGGACAGGCTGAGGGCTTGGTTGATCAGGCCGGGCACATGGGCAAACTTACCCACCAGTTCGGCTTCACGCGCGGCATCAATTGCGCTGCGTTGACGGGCGGCGGTGATGGCGAGCGACATCAAGACGGCCAACTGGTTGGTGAACGCCTTGGTGGATGCTACGCCCACCTCAACGCCAGCATGAATGGGAAAGCTCACGTCGCTTTCGCGCGCGATTGAGCTTTCGGGGACGTTCACGACCGACAACACCGATTGAGCCTTGTCCTTGCAGTACCGCAGCGCCGCGAGGGTATCGGCGGTTTCACCGGATTGGCTGACGAAAATCGTGGCGGTACGGGCTTGGATGGGCGGTTCGCGGTAGCGGAATTCTGACGCGATATCGACCTCAACCGGTAGGCGGGCCAATTGTTCA
>Ga0228634_1001788_pt1 | contig 11645 bp, 7 predicted proteins | sample 42DmetaG_FD_190063 | JGI IMG/M metagenome (GOLD analysis project Ga0228634, IMG submission 190063) | Seawater microbial communities from Monterey Bay, California, United States - 42D | ecosystem: Environmental > Aquatic > Marine > Coastal | place: USA: California | collected 2016-09-27
GTTGATTGAATATGTGGGAAGTCTTCCACACGAGCTTAGAATGGTCAGACTTGGTAGTGATGTACTTCCTGTTTATACCCAGCGGGATTGGTCTTATTATTGGCAGCGTCCTGACGTTATTGCCTACTGCGAACGAGAGTTTGCCAAAGTTGGAAACACAGCAAGACTACTTGATGTGCGATTATCGATGCATCCAGGCCAGTTCACAGTACTTGCCAGTGATAACGAAGAAATAGTAGAACGGAGCATAGAAGAATTTGAATATCACACCGATGTCATCCGCTATATGGGTTACGGACAATCATTCCAGGACTTCAAGTGCAACGTCCACATATCAGGCCGCAAAGGTCCAGCCGGTATCAAAGCCGCGCTTAAACGTCTCTCACCGGAGGCAAGAAACTGTATTACAATCGAAAACGACGAAAACAAATGGGGACTCGAACACAGTCTTGAGCTTGCAGACGATCTCGCTCTGGTGCTAGATGTGCATCATTTCTGGTGCAGAGAAGGATATTACATTGATCCTAAGTCAGATGACTTTAACCGTGTGATTGATTCATGGCGGGGTGTACGTCCTGCAATACATTACAGCTATAGTCGTAATGAAGCATTACCAGAAGGATTTGCACACGACACAATGCCAGACTTTCCTGCACTACTAGAAGCAGGTCACAAGAAGGCAAAACTACGTGCGCACAGTGATTATTATCCTAACCAGCTTGTTAATGACTATGCATTGAGTTTCTTACCTTACGCAGATATCATGTGCGAATCAAAATTCAAAAATCTAGCAAGTATTGCACTATATAAATACAATACGGAGAAAAATAATGAGCAACTATTTAAGTCAGATGTACGGCAGGAAAGCGCCCAGCCAGACCCAATCATCATCTGATAAGAATCCTAATCGCGTAGCAGGCGGATTACGTGCGCAAGGTGCTGACATGTTTGAAATGTTAGGTGAAGATGGATCAGTTCAAAAGATTCCTACAGAAGCATATGTGCGTTCATTAGAAGAGCAGTCAAGAAAACAGCGAGCAGCTATCACTGTGTTAGAGCGTAAGCTGACTCGCTGTGAAACTGCAATTGATCAATTAAAAAGTGTTATTTCGCGTTCTTAGCAAGCTTCAATACTTCAGCTACTAGGTCTGCTTTTTTCTTTCTTTTGTCAATGTCTACTTTATAGTTTGCTTTAGCAAAATCTTCTAAGCCTTGTTTGGTAAGTTTTGATAAACTTGCCTTTGTTGCTTTTACAGTTTTTGCTTCAACTTCTACAATCTTTTCAACTTTTGTTTCTACCTTTTTAACTCCAGCAACAGCAGAAATAGTTTTTTCGATGGATTTTGCTTCATCTTTTGCTGCTTCTACGTTACCTGTAAAAAGGCCTGTTAACCATTTAAACATTTTTTATCCTCCTTAAGGAACATATATTTACATAAATATTAGTCAGGAGGATACAAAAATGGTTAAATCTTGGATAAAGAAAAGACTAGAAGAAAGAACAACAATGGACGGCGCAGTATTAATTGGTGCTGGAATTGTGTTTCTTATCTTTAAACCACTAGCAAGCATTGTTGCATACGGTGCTATTGCTTACGGAGCATGGACAATTTGGAAAGCAGAATAATCAAGATGCAACAAATTGTAACAATCGCCTAAAATAGGTTGCTTTTCTGCTGTAATGTGTTTAAATATTAATAATTCCAGGAGAATTATATATGAAATACATTACAGCAGCATTAGCGGCTTTATTCCCGCTTGTACTATCAGCACAAACATATACTAACGAAGTAGCAGCTATCATCAACGATAACTGTGTAGTATGTCATCGTGCGGGTGGTATTGGGCCAATGAGCTTTGAAACATACGAGCAAGTAAGACCTTGGGCTCCACTAATACAGATGCGAGTAGCAAACAGAGAAATGCCTCCGTATGCATACGATCACGGTATTGGCATTCAAGACCTACAAGGTGACTGGCGTTTATCGCAAGATGAAATAGACACAGTTGTTGAGTGGGTAAACGCAGGAGCACAATATGGTAATCAAGATATAATAGTACAACCAGCTAACCTTCCTGATCCTGAAGCATGGAACTTTGAAGGCGACTTTGGACAACCTAATTTAATTATCCCAAGTGTAGCAATAGACATTCCTGCAAATGGTAATGACTTGTGGCACAAGCATTTAGTTCCTACAGGACTAACTGAAGACCGTTGTATTAAAGCGGTACAAGTTAAGCCGCGTGGCGAAGCAAAAGCAGTAGTCCACCATGCAAACTCAAATATTGTTATAGACGGAGGACGTCAAGCAATGCTCACGGAGTATGCTATGGGAAAGTGGGGAGAGATTGTTCCAGAAGGAGTATGTCGTACACTACCAGCAAACTCGCAAGTACGTTGGGACATACACATGTTTCCAGGTGGACTTGGAGCAATGGCACCAGGATCAGTTATAAAAGACAACGTGGTAGAGATTGGTCTTTGGTTATACACCGAAGAGGAAAGCGAACAACTGAAATACAAACAAGATTTAAGTTTATATCGCTTAGGGGATCAGGACGATATAGTTATCCCACCACATGGTTATTACATGACACAAGGCTTCCACAGTTTTGATCACCCAGTTAGACTAGATAGTTTTCAACCACATGGACACTTGCGTATGAACGCAGCAAGTTTAGAAATATTCTATCCAGAGACAGGACGCACAGAACAGATTAGCCAAGTAAGTAATTGGAGTGCAACATGGCATCATAGTCATTTGTATGACCCGGACGTTGCACCACTCTTACCAGCTGGAGCAGTTATTGTTCTAAAGCAATGGTATGACAATACAGAAAATAACCCAAACAATCCAGACCCTGATATGTGGGTAATGGGAGGTTCACGTACAGGAGATGAAATGACTCATGCGTGGCTTGCTATCACACACTTAGACGATGAAGGATACAACAAACTAAAGGAAGAAAGGAATGAAAAAATTAATATTGCTAGTAAGTAGTTTATTAACATCCGTTGCGTATGCACACGACGATGTTGCTATAGACTATGCAGAAAATGTAGCACCTATCTTTGTAGAGCAATGTCAAAGTTGTCACAGAGAAGGAGGTATTGCTCCTTGGGCAATGACTGACTACAGGATGCTTCAAGCGTTTGCACCTGCAATCAAAGAAGCTGTTACAACATTAAGAATGCCACCTGGACAGATTGATCGTAAGTATGCAAAGGATATTATCAATCACCGTACACTTAGTCATACAGAAATGGAGACTATTGTTGAATGGGTCAATGCAGGTGCACCTGTTGAAGGTGACAGAGATCCACTAACAGAAACTGTATACTCAACGTCAGAGTGGGTACATGGTGAACCTGATATGATTGTCTATGTACCAGCACAAGAAATACCCGCTGGTCCTAGTGCGATTCCTTATCGCTATGTAGGTGTTGATCTAGGACTAACAGAAGACAAGTGGCTTCGTGGTTCAGAGTTTTTGCCTTCAGAGCCTACAGTAATGCATCACATGCTAAACTCAGTGAGTGTACCAGGCGAGCGTAATGCTAACATTCTTGGCACACAAGGCGGCGGACAAGCTGAAATGAACTATGCTAGTGTGAGTGCTTATGTTCCTGGCGGCGATCCAGAGTTTTATGATGCTAACACTGGCGGTTTGTTGCGAGCAGGTAGTACTGTAAACTTACAGCTACACTATACTCCAGATGGAACTGCTAGAACTGACGAAGCAAGGATTGGTTTGTACTTCCACGATGAGGGCGTAGTACCACAAGAAAGAATGGCAGGCGACTGTGCTTGTATCTTCCCTAACAACTGGACAACTATACCTGCTTACGATCCTAACTTTGTACAGACAGCAGAAGTAGTGCTAAAGCAGGATGTAATGCTGCACACATTTTTACCACACATGCACTTTCGTGGCAAGAGTATGAAAGCAACAGCGTACTATCCAGACGGTACTGTAGAAGAACTTATTGACATTCCTGCATACGACTATGCTTGGCAACTTTCATATACATGGCGAGAACCTAAGTTTATTCCAGTAGGAACACGATTGTTTGTAGAAGGAGCATTTGATAACTCAGCGGACAATCCTATGAATCCAGACCCTAGCAGAGATGTACCTTGGGGACAGATGTCAGAAGATGAAATGTTCTTTGGAGCATTTACTTGGAAAAATTTATAAGGAGACTATTATGTGGACTAAACCAACTTATGAAAATATAAGACTTGGATTTGAAATCACTATGTATTTTAGTGTTAGATAACCTATAACTTGCCAATAGGCGTAGAACTAGAAGCACTCATATTCCAAACTTGTTTCTTTTCTACGCCTTTCTTTTGAGCAAATACTTTAGCATCACAGTTCTTACATACGTGAAAATAATTGTTACTTAGGCGGTTAGGATCCATACTTCCTCTAGCACGTTCAAACTCTGCATCACAGTTGTCGCATCTAAACACACATATAGTATATTCGCGTGTATAGGTGTGTTCCTTGCCTGTTTTACTTTTGCGAACGTGCCGGCTTTGCTTTTTAAATTCTCTTATAAACATAACTATATTTACATTAAGATTATAAAACAATACGATAAATATTGATGTGAAAGGTAAATTCTATGACATTATGTACACTAACTGACTCAGCAAAACAACAAATAGACACTTTATGCAACGATCACGGGTGCTATGCTATTACACTAAACGTAAAGGGTGGTGGTTGCGCAGGATTTGAATATGAGTGGGGTACACTAGAATCACCTGATGATTTACAAGAGGGCGACGAAGTCCTAAAAACAGATAATAACTGTACCTTTGTAATTGGTGTGCATAGCACTATGTTTTTGGTTGGTACAGAAATTAATTACAAAAAAGATATAATTGGATCTATGTTTGAAGTTAATAACCCTAATGCGCAATCAGCATGCGGTTGTGGTGTTAGTATAAACTTTGACAAGATGTTTGATCAAACACAAATACTGGAGCTAAAATAACATGGCAAAGCAACAAATTGATATCGGCATTGAAGGTAACGACGGTACTGGCGATAGCATACGTGAGTCGTTTCGTAAAGTAAACGAAAACTTTCAAGAATTATATGCCGTTTTTGGTATTGGCGGGCAGATATCGTATACTGACCTAAACGATACACCAAACACTTATGAAGGTAGTGAGAATCAAGTTCCTTTAGTTAAATCAGACGGTAGCGGGATTAACTTTTTAGAGTTTGCATCAGATAATGCATTAGACGGCGGCGCTGATACTATTGGATTTGATTATAGCGTTGACGGTAAAGTAGTTATTAGACAATTAGTATCAAGAGTAGCTAATGATCCTTTGCCAACATTAGACGCTCCGTTGAATGCTAGTTCATATCCAATTGGCAATGTAAGTGTAGATCCAACAGCACTACAACTTTTTAACGATGTTCATGGTACTGACTTTGACATTGGGTCTCTTGTAATTAATAAAGCATATGCTGATAGAAGTTATCAAGGAAAAAGTGTTGCAGGTAGCGGCATACGTATAGGTGACGAACCAACAACTATTAGTCAGTATACACTAACAGCATCGGGTATCCTACAAGGCAATTTAAATATTACAGGACACGGGCTATCTGAAGCATTTACAGGTGCTAAATTTAAATTTACTTCGTCTGGTACTGATCCATTTGGCGTAGTAACAGGTTCTGATTATTATATTAGAGTCATAAACGAAAACACTATTGGTTTATATCCAACTGAAGATGATGCTATTAACGCTACAGGAAGGATACTTCTAAGTGGAGGTACAGGATCATTTACAATTACTGATTCGGCGTACGATGCTTCATTAGAGGGCAACTGGTTAAGCAATGAAGCGTTGCCACGGAAATCTGTTGTGCGTAGACAAGGCGACAACATGGAAGGTGCTTTACACTTGTATGATCACCCTGGTGAAGTTGCAGGTAAAGGTACTCCAAATGGTCCAGACGACTTGCAAGCTGCAACAAAACTATATGTTGATAATGTTGCAGCAGTAAGTACAGTTAACCTTTATGTTAGTACAGACGGTGATGACTTACAAACATTTACCCCAGACGGTAAAGAAGGTCGTTCGCCAGGTTATGCATTTAGAACAATTAATGCAGCAGCACGTAAAGCAGAAGAATTAATTATTGCAGCAGTTCCCGAACCGGGTCCTTATCAACAAACAATGACGCATGGCGGAGGAGCTAATACCGCAACTATTACAACAGCAGGTATCAATAGTCAAATAGCAGGTAGACAAGCAGCTAGAGATCTTATTGTTGCAAACAAAGAATTTGTTGCAAAAGAAGTAACGGCATATGTAGACGCAACATTTCCTTATTTTGCAGGAACATACAGTTTAGAAATTTGTCAACGTGATGTACAATTTATCTTAGATAGTGTTAGTTTAGACGCACTACTAGGTAATAACGCTAACTATCTATCACGCTGGAGTGGCATACGTTATTATTCAAATGTTAGTGCGCAAAAAGCAATTGGTGTACAGCGTGTAGAAACATTAGCAGGACTTGAATATGCTAAGACTCTTGTAACACAATATATTTTAACAAATACAGCACCGCCAACATTATATCAATCTCGTGTTCCACAATTTATTGACGCTACTATAATTCCAGATTCAAGTGCCGACGAAGTTATTGGTGCAAAAATGGATATTATTACAGGCATCATTAATAACGGAGTGTTCCAAGCGCCGCAAGTTGTTGACGGTCAAACAACGTATAAAATTAATGCTTCAAACGGTAACCTAGGCTTTATTGATCAAGCTAACCCTGAAAACACAGATATAATTCCAGGTAAAGTTGTACGTGGTAAAAGTTCAGGTGCATTAGGTAGAATTGTTGACTATAGACAAGAATCGGGTGATAGACCAGTTGCTGTAGTAGAAACAGACGAAATTGAATTACAACTTTTAGAGCCAGTTGAATTTGAAATCGGAGAAGAATTAGAATATGGAAACTACCAAGTAGAAACACAAATTTCAATCAGAGTTGAATCAGGTATCTATTTAGAGGACTATCCAATACGTGTGCCTAAAAACGTAAGTGTTAAAGGTGATGAATTTAGACGAGTAATTGTACGTCCAAAAAATCGTGTATCGCAATCACGTTGGGCAAGTACATTCTTTTATAGAGATGCAGAGTTTGACGGGCTTGTATTAGGCAAAACTAATATAGAAGCTATTAGTTTTGAACCGCAAACAGATGCTTTAAGAACACCGGGTACATACACAGTAAGCACATGGACTAGTGATAAGCTAGGTAAAGATGCTGAATTTAGTATTGTCGTTGGTAGTGACGGTGCTATTGATAGTATCACAATTACTAATAGCGGCGACCAATTTCAAAAGGGAGAACGTGTCACTGTACTAGATGCATCTCTTGGTGACAATGGTGCAGCAAGTATATCATTTGTAGTTGATAGTGTACCAAACGGTATTCCTTATATAAATCCTTTAACTAATGCATGTGATGGTTATTTTGGTAACCACTACTTATTAAAACCAAACAAACTAAAAAATACAGGTCAAGGTTATGAAAACGTAGGTAAGTGGGAATCTAACGCACTTACAATGATTGACAACAGAGAATTTATTCAAGAACAAGTTGTAAATTATATTGAAACTACATATCCTGCACTAGTAGGTACAGCACAATATTCAAGAACAAAATGTTTTAGAGACGCAGGATTAATTGTTGATGCACTTGTTAAAGACTTCCGCAACGGCGGCAACGAGTTTTCTCTTGAAGCACAAGGTGAATACTATGCAGGCGCTGTTGAAGTAGGAACAGAAACAGAAACAGTTGCTGGCATACAGCACATTTATACTGTAGCAAGTAAATTAATAATTGGCGAAAATCCAACTGAGCTTTACAACCAAGCAGGTGGCGGAGTATCTGATAGACAATATGCAGCAGATTTGTTTAACGGTTCTGGAGAACCGCCGGCATGGACCGCTAATAACTTATATCGTTTAGGCAATGTTGTTAAATTTACAACTGGTTTGAATATAACAACATACTATACTCCAACTAAAGAACATACAGCAGGCGCAAATTTTGATGCAGCTGAAATTTCAGCAAACTGGAGAATTATTGACGGTCCAGACACAGTATTACAAAACTTAATTAACACAGTTAAGTTTGCATTCAATAACGATTACAATCCGCCATTAAGAAATACAGAGATGGATGCGTTCTTAATGAACGATGCTACGATTTTGCGTAACATGACTGTACAAGGACACGGTGGCTTTATGCTTGTACTTGATCCAGAAGGACAAGTACTTACTAAGTCTCCATATGTACAAACTGGTTCAAGTTTCTCAGCATCTGCAAACAAGCAGGCATTTAGAGGTGGCTTGTTTGTTGATGCGTTTGTTGGCAACTCAGCAGTGCAAGTTATAGAAAAAGTAGACGGAAGTGCATTTAGACTAACTGTTAAAAGTTTAGGATCACAAGCAGAACCACAAGGGTTATTTGTAAGACGTCCTGAAACACCAAGTGCATTTTATGTAGATGGTAGACGTTTCCAAGTTAACGCTGTTACTAATTACGATAAAGCAAATGGTACAGCAGATTTAATATTAGATCCTAGTTCAAACGGCGGCGTTGGATTTACTGGTGTTACAAGTGCATTAACAACAGGTATTGATTTAGACTCTGTTGGTACATTTGAATTTGATAGTGTAAAATGTGCTAGAGATACAGGATACATTCTAGATGGTATTGCAAAAGACGTAGCATTAGGTACCAACTATAATAGCGTGTATAACGGTCTTGCTTATCAAAGAGCAACAGGTGATTATGTACAAAGCAATCAACAAAGCCAAACAACAAACGCAATTGCATTTGCAAAAGGGCAAGTACTTGCACTAGCACAAGTTGATGATAGCGTTACAGCTGAAACTAGAGTTACAGCAGGATTTGACGAAGTTGTTGATATTATACAAAATGGCACAGTTAGTGTAAGTGAGCCAGGTGACGGAGTTGCAGATGCATTAACATTCCCTGCACCGGCTGTACTTCCAACTACAGATGCTGACGATGCTGCAACAAGATTACAAAATAACAAAACGTTCTTAGGTGCAGAAGTTGTTGCATTTGTAAATGCTAACACGCCGCCTGCAGGATATGACAGTGTAAAATGTGCTAGAGATGTAAGATACATTGTTGATGCACTAACATACGATATACTTTATGGTGGTAATAGTGGTACAGTAACTAATGCTCGTGCATACTTAGATGGTGCTGTAGCACAACTTCCCGTAGCACAACGAGCAGCAACAGCAGCGGCATATGTGCATTTAGCATCAGTGGTTGCAACAGTTCTTACAGATGTAACTGCAACACCAACAGTAACCCCTACCACAGGCAACACTGAAGTTCAAGACGCTTCTGGAAGCGCAGCAACAGCAACTGAAACTGCTATTACAGATAGTTTGATTAACATTATTAAATTAACTGCTGAAAATGCAAACCTTAATGCTGTTCCTGATACAATTTTCCCAGCAGTAGATACATTAGGCGTAAGTGCAGAATTAACAGACGCACATGATGATATTAATAACTCTAGAAAAGTAATTATTAATGCAACAGTACAAAGCGTTCCGGCACCATTGCCTATTACATTACAAACAGCTGGTAATAGAAGTATACTAGGTAACGACTTTACACAAGTTAACGATTTAGGTTACGGCTTGGTTGCAAGTAATGGTGCGCTATCAGAGATGGTTAGTATGTTTACATATTACTGTCATGCTAGTTACTATTCAAAGAATGGTGCTGAGATTAGATCACTAACAGGTTCAAGTTGTTATGGTGAGTTTGGTCTAGTAGCTGAAGGTAGTGATCCAAACGAAATTCCAGATTCAATACAATTGTATGAAGATATGACACAGCCAATGCGAGCGTTTGATGTTGATGTTATCTTGTCCACAACTGGATTGTTAAATCTAACAGCAGGTGAAACATTAACACAGGCTATTACCGGTTCAACAGGAGAAGTTGCAGTTGCAACAAGCACAACAGGCGGATCAAATGTTATATACGTAACAAATATTACCGGTGCATTTGATACAACCAATGAACTAACCGGTAGTGTAAGTGGCGCACTAGGTGCAGACAGTGTTCCAACAGCAATTGACGCAAATGGCTACGATAACTCAGTTGAAAAACTAGCGGTCTATGTTTACGATGCAAAAGATGTACCGTCAAATAGATCAGAAGTTAACATATATCATCCATCTCGCCCAGCTTTTGCACGTTATGAAGTTGCCAACGCAGAAGTTGTGCAACACATAGTTGGTCAATATCCAGACATTGACGGTGATCCAATTCAAACAGTGGCAGATGCCGGAGCAACTGGGTTTGACTTTACACTTACTAAAACAATTAATGGTGGATATCAAGTATCGGCAACATCAGCACAACTGGCAGCAACTTCAAATTATGATGTAGGTGATACTTTTGTAGTACCTGGTGACCAATTGGGTGGTGTAACTCCTGCAAACGATGCAACAGTTACAGTAGACTCAGTAGCACTAGTAACAGGTGTAATTGAAACATTTAGCGTAACTGGTACAATAGCTGCTGAAGATAGTACTCCAATGAATAGCGGACAAGTTTACAAATTAAACTTTAGTACATCTGATGCGCAATTTAGTGCAAACGGACTATTAGAAATTGTACCGTTTAACACAAATATAGTTTACTACAGAAACCAAACACATATTATTAGTGACCTAGCTCGTCCAGATGTATTAACTATTCGTCCAAGTACAGCATTAACGTTTGATGAGAATCCAGGCTTTGTTTATAGAAGTATTAGTTTCTTAACAAGTGACAGTATTGGTGACGAGTTACCTGCTAATACTTCACAAGCAGGTCTTGATAGCACTTACGACTTTATTAGACTAACTGTAAATGCAGCAAAAGCTCAAGAGGTAATTGGAAATATTACAGACGGTGGTGTAGCACTCACAGGAGGTACTACAAAAGGTGGCACAGCAGGCGATACTACAATAGCAGTACAACCTTGTGATGCAAACGAAATCTTTAGACTTAACAATAATGCAAGAACTCCTACATCAAATAGACCTGCAGGATGGACAGTTGATAGTTTAACTACCGAAGCTCCGATTATTACTTGGGATGGTAAAAAGCATTATGTATTCAACTATCGAGGAGTAGAAGGAACAACAGTTGTAGAAGGAAGTGAATCAAACGATTACGCTATTGTTGACTTAGTTGATTATGAAACAATTAACCCAACTAATGCAACAGGGATTAATAGTACAGTTGTATTAGGCTCTGAACTTGTTACACTTAGAGGCGGTTTGAAAAATGGCGCAACAGGTAGTGTTACTGTTAACATTAGTACATGTCGTGCAACAGGACACGACTTCTTAGATATTGGCACAGGCGGATTTAACTCAAGTAACTATCCAAATGTTATCTTTGGTGAGCCAGGAGAAAAGAAGGAATCTAACGAAGTTGTTGAAAAAGGCAAAGGTCGAGTATTTTATGTAAGTACAGATCAAAACGGTATCTTTAGAGTTGGTAGATTCTTTAGTGTAGACCAAGGTACTGGTACAGTTACA
>Ga0228634_1001795_pt1 | contig 11606 bp, 12 predicted proteins | sample 42DmetaG_FD_190063 | JGI IMG/M metagenome (GOLD analysis project Ga0228634, IMG submission 190063) | Seawater microbial communities from Monterey Bay, California, United States - 42D | ecosystem: Environmental > Aquatic > Marine > Coastal | place: USA: California | collected 2016-09-27
AAAATTTATATGGGATAAAATTAATTATATCCATGAAAACCCAGTTAGAGCAGGTTTAGTGAAACAACAATGGGATTGGGTTTATTCATCTGCAAGTAATTATCAAGATGAAGAAAGTGTTTTAGAGGTATTAAAAATACCACAAAGATTGATTACATATAATTAAGAATATATTTGAGAATGATTTTAAGAAAAGATTTTAATTCATGTTTCCGCAGGATTACAAATCCAGCGGAGCGGTTTATTTAGCTTAAAAGATGAATATAAATTCTTTCCTGCAATTAATTTTAAAGCAAAGCCGTCTAATGTGCCAATAGATGAATATCCGATTTTTTATAAGTATATGAATGGTTCTTTAAGTAGAGATTGATAATGTATCAAAACTTTTGTTTTGTGAAACATTGAAGGAGGCTTAACGATAAGATAAAATTGAAGATTTAATTAACTGCTTAGCTGAATGTGTAACCTACGAATTAATAATCATAAGCTGATGTCAAGGTTTGAGAAGTTTTATTGATTAATTTTACAAATGTTGTTGATTTATTAAAATGAACGTAAATATTGGAAGTGTGATTAATGAACTTAATAAGCCGCAGGATTAACTTCGTTGAAATCGCTAGCGCTAACTTGCAAATCCAGTAGATCAGGGAGTAAATGGTGAAGCAGATTTAAGTTCTGGAACTGTTTAAGGTTCTAAAAAGAAATAAATAGTTATGAAAATATTATTATTGATAATCTCATTTTTTTACATGAATATATGTTTTACACAAAAATTAACTTGTAAAGTTAAAACTGTAAAATCTTTCAATAAGAAAAGTTTCAATAATTGGGTGTTAACTTCAATATATCATTACCGTTTTGATAATCAGTTATCAAAAATTGAACATCTTAATGATTTTGGAGTTGTGATAAATTCACTGAATTATGAATATGATACTTTAAATCGTTGTTATTTATCTTATAAATAAGAGGGAGGAATCTATTCAGACTCATTATTAGCAATTTTTAACAGTAAAGGGGAGATGTATCAAATTCGTCAGTTAACTTATAGGGATTTTAATTTAAAGGACTCCAAATTTAAAAAAGTGAAAAAAAATGAATGTGGTGAAATAATAATGATGAAAACATTTCAACCACCTTATAGATTTGCAGTAGTCTCTAAAAAGAAATATGAATATGAATATTGGAACTGATGGTGATATTGGATAGAACGGCACGGAAAATGTCACAATCCGCAAATTCCCCCGCTCTGCTGGATTTGTAATCCTGCGGTTATTGTAATTTTAAATCGAAAAGGTTATTTTCTTCGAAGTTTTATTCATAAGGCATTATAAAAGAGAATAAACAGATATTATTTGTTATATTCATGTATATGCAACAAGGACAAAAACAAAACCTAAAATCAGATAAAGCCTATTATATAACTATGACAGTTGTAGGTTGGTTAGATGTTTTTACTAGAAAAAATCATAGAGATGTATTAATTGAATCATTAAAGTATTGTCAGAAAGAGAAAGGTTTGATAATTTATGCTTATGTAATAATGAGTAACCATATTCATATGATTGTTCAAACAAGTGAGCCACATCAAATAAAAGATACTATTCGAGATTTTAAAAAGTTTACATCAAAGAAAATATTATTTCAAATTCAAAACGAACCCGAAAGTAGACGAGAATGGATGTTGAAAATCTTTGAAGATGAAGCCGAACAAAGTAAAAAACATAAAACCTATAAATTTTGGCAAGTTGGAAATCATGCTATTGAAGTGTTTACAGAAAAATTTATATGGGATAAAATTAATTATATCCATGAAAACCCAGTTAGAGCAGGTTTAGTGAAACAACAATGGGATTGGGTTTATTCATCTGCAAGTAATTATCAAGATGAAGAAAGTGTTTTAGAAGAGGTATTGAAAATACCACAAAGATTGATTACATATAATTAAGAATATATTTGAGAATGATTTTAAGAAAAGATTTTAATTCATGTTTCCGCAGGATTACAAATCCAGCGGAGCGGGAACTCCTAAAAAATAACATTTATGAAAATTATTGGAATTATTAGCATTTTAGCATTTATAAGTTGTTCTTCATTGAAAAAAATTGGAGTAGAACCTATTCATTATCAATATAATAAGATATATCTATTGGTTCAAATAGATAGTATATCTTCAAATCGTAGTGAGATTTTCTTTACGACTATAGAATCGTATACTAATGTATCTTTTAAAGCTCAAGTTTTAAACTCTAATTATGAGATAGAGGAAAGTGAATTTTACAAAAAAATGCTTTTTAAAAAATTTAAAAAGGGTTATATAGAGGGAAAACAAAAAAATCACAAAATCAAAAAAAATAAACTTTATTTATTAACTGTAGATGTTCTTAATTCAACCCAAGATAAGTTATTAATAGAAAATTTAGTTAATCCAAATAAAGTGAAATTTTCTAAATTGTCAAGGCTAAATTAAAAATGAAAGGTAATGTAGGCATACCCCGTCATAATCCGCTAATCCCGCAATAAAATCCTTCTAACATCAGCACAGGGCCGGGGCACAATCCGCTAATTCCGCAACTAATACGTTCCAACATTGGGATAAACCCTAAAACGGAGGTAATGTATCAAACCTGTTGTTTAGTAAAACATAAAAAGCAAACCCTAAAACGGATGTTGTAATGTGTGTTGCTATCATAGTCAAAAACTTCTAATAATGATGAACGATGAATGTTTGATGGTTAATTGGTGTACTTTGAACTTCTCTAAATAGAGTTGACCATTTTGGTTAATAATAAGTTTTAAAAAGTGTGAACTTGTGTTTTGGTGTGGTCAGAACAATTATTTTTAATAAAACGAGTTAAAATTTTAGTATTTCTCTATATACTTCTGCAGTAGGTAGGCCAACTACATTAAAGTAAGATCCTTTTAGTTCTGTTACTCCGATAAATCCAATCCACTCTTGAATACCATAAGCTCCAGCTTTATCAAAAGGCTTGTATTCATTAATGTAAAAATCAATTTCATCTTTTGATAATTCTTTAAAAGAAACTTCTGTTGTCACAGAAAAGGAATGTTGCTTTTTAGGGTTCATAAATACTACTCCCGTTATTACTTGATGTTTATTTCCTGATAACTTTGAAAGCATTGAAAATGCTTCGTTAAAGTTTTGAGGTTTCCCAAGTATCTCGTTATGGATAACAACAACTGTATCTGAACAAATTAATAACTCATTTTCTTTTAGTTCATCAATGAGAGCATTTCCTTTTTTTTGAGCGATATATTCAGCGACTTTATTTGTGCTTAAATCGGATGGGAAAGATTCGTCTGTTTCCTTTGTTTTTATAGTGAAATCAAATCCTAAATCTTTTAAAAGCTCTTTTCTTCTCGGAGATTTAGATCCTAAAACTATTTTGTAATTTGTTTTCATGTTTTTTATATAAATAACATCCAATAAAAAGGAAGGATTAATCCAAGTAACATCGAAACTTTAATCAGAAGGTCTGATCTTTTCAACTCTTTTCTTGTTCTTGCTTTGTAAAGAACTATTAAAGCAATGAAGTCTACGATAAACGCTAAAATAACTGGTAAAAAGATGGTTCCATTAGATGCCAGAGAGAATTCACTGGAGTATTTTCCAAAAAATAATATTGTAAAGAAAATAGGGGAGAGTAATAAGAATATAGCAGCTAACCATTTAGACTTTTTGGTGCCATAAATTATTGGGATCGTTTTAGCTTTTAACAACATGTCACCCGATTTATCTTCAATGTCTTTTATTATTTCTCTTGAAATGTTAGATGAAAAAGCAAAAAAGGCCAATATCCAAATAAAGTTTCCTTTCGTGGAAAGGTGATATATCCAATAGTTTAAATTGCTAGAGAATTCTACTTTTTCTATCGGTGGTAATTGGTGGTGAACATAAAAATGAACACCACATAGAATAGGCACCAAGGCAGTTAGACTTGCCACGATAAGGTTTCCGGAAAAAGGTCTTCTTTTAAAGTATAAGCTGTAAAACCAAAGTGCATTAATAGAAAGTAGATGAATGAAAACATACCAAAAACTATTATTTCTTACACTTAAATAAATAGCGATTGAAAATGCAATTAAGTTTAAGATCCAATGGTTTAAAATTGCAACTCTTCTTTTAACATGTTTTGTTATGATAAGTTTTTCTGGTTTGTTAACACGATCTGCTTTAACGTCAAAGTAATCGTTAATCATGTTTCCACCAGCACCAATTAAAAGAGTGGATAAGACCATTAAGAAAAAATCTAATTCTTCTCCAGATTTTTGAAATATTGACGCCTTAAATTGTATTTCATATAAGTACAAAAATAGTCTTGTACTATACATGGTAAACCCTATTATAATAAGGTTTAATGGTCGTACAAGTTGAAATAGGTGCTTCATTATTGTATGATTTTATATTCTGTTCTACGATTTTCTTGATGAGCTGCTTCTTTTTCTTTCTCAGAAGTTAAGTTGCTAATCATTTCATCCGTATTTATATTTACCGTTTCACCATATCCTTTATAAGTTAGTCTTTCAGCTGATATCCCTCTACTTACAATATAGTCATATACTGATTTTGCACGATTAGTTGAAAGAACCATGTTGTCATTTGCATCTCCTCTGGTATCCGTATGTCCACCTAATTCAATATGAATGGTTGGATTTGTTAATAAGAATTCAACTAACTTGTTCAATTCAACACCAGACTCAGGTCTTAAAGTAGCTTTAGCTAAATCAAAAAATACATTTTTAAGAATAGTAGGTTTTGAATCTGTTAGTGGTGACATTGGTACATCCATATGAACCGCTTCAAGGTTGTTAGGATTGGTCATGTTAAAGTTCTGTGAAAAGAAATTATATCCAGGATAAGAAACATTTAGAGCATAATCTCTGTTAACAGGCAATGAAACCATAAATTCACCAGTTTCAGGATCCGCTTCAGAATAGATTACTTCTTTACCGGATTTAAGGTCAATCAATTGAAATTTACCATTAAGAGGTTTTCTATTGGTTAAATCAAAAACATTCCCTTCAAAGTAAAGTGTTTTGGTAGGCCTTAGATTTTCAGGTAAATTAAACCAATAAATATCTAAGTCACCATATCCACCTTCTCTGTCAGAGGCAAAGAACCCAACTTCTCCATCAGGAGAAACCATCAGTGAATTCTCATCGGATTTTGTATTTATTGGGTACCCCAAGTTCATCGGTTTTCCCCAATTTCCTTCATCGTCCATTCTAGAAACGAAAAGATCAGAACCTCCCATTCCTTTATGCCCTCTTGAAGCGAAATAAAGTGTTCTTCCATCCGGGTGAATTAAAACAGACTCTTCAGATTGAGGAGTGTTAATTGTGAAAGGAAGTCTTTCTGGTTTTCCCCAGTTTCCGTTATCTTGAAGTCTTGTAAGGAAAATATCTGTATTTGGTGCTTCTCCTCTTCGGTTTACTCTTCTGATGAAGTACAATGTTTTTCCATCAGAAGATAGTGATGGTTGGGATTCCCAAGAGAATGAATTAACACTTCCAGGTAAGTTTACAGGATTAGTCCATCTAGCACCAAGTTTTCTGGTGTAAAATAAGTCACAACTTCCGTAACCAGTTCTTCCTTGACCATAATCGTCATTTCCAGACTGGTCGGAACAAGCAACAAAAATTAAAGACCTACCATCAGCAGAAATAGTAGGTGCTCCTTCGTTCAATACTGTGTTAATATTGGAAGGCATTGGTTCGGCTGTTCCCCAAATATTTCTCTCACTTAATTTAGAGTAATAAAAATCTTCTTGCTTTTTATAAACAGGAACTCTTTGATCATCAATTCTTCGAGTGAATAAAACCATTTTTCCATCAACGGTGATAGTAGGGTAGTACTCAGGGTCTTTCGTGTTGATTCCAGGTCCCATATTGATAGGTTCAAAAGGGTAGGGGTGTTTCATTGCTTCACTTGCAAATTCACAATTTTCACGCATTGCATATGCTTGGTTAACTAAATCTGGATTTGCGTTTCTATTCTGAACGTAGTAGTTAAGGTTTTTAATCGCACCTTCATAATCACCTGATAGTTGTTGAACATTAGCTAAATAGAAATAAGTACTTCCAGTAACTGTATGATTTGGGTTAATAGTTAAAGCTTCTTCAAAATGTTTGATCGCCTCAGGATAATTTTTTGTTGCTTCATAAAATTCAGCAATTACAAGGTGTGCTTCCCAAAACTTCGAGTCTTTCTCGATGGCTTTTAATAATAATTCAATTCCTTCAGGGTAATTTGGCATACCGGTTTGTAGGTTCATTGAATTAGGTGCTTTCATTGCATCTTCAAAATATTTTATAGCTTTCTTACTGGAAGAAGAATATTGATTTTGAGCAATTCCACAAGATGTGAATATGGAAAGAAATACTAAAATTAGAATTTTATACATAAGATATTTTTAAATAATTTTCTTAAAACCTTTAAATTAAGGAATATTCATGAATTTATGAGTTTGTAAAGAGATTCTCCATTGTGGATGGTCTTTAACATACTGAATTATTTCAGGCAAGAATCGTTCCCTTTTTTCCCATTCAGGTTGAAGATAAAGCTTGCATTGTTGGCTAACTTTCTTAGCGTGAGACTCTGCCCATTCAAAATCAGATGGATGGCTAATTACCACTTTTAATTCATCCGCTCTTTCATAAGCTTCATCATCTGGTGCTTTGAATTTTTTAGGGCTAAAGCAGTACCAATCAATTTTAGAGGTAAGTGGGTAACATCCTGACGTTTCTATTGCAACTTCAATTCCTTTACCTTGTAATTGATTCACTAAATTACTGATGTCGTACATAGCAGGTTCTCCACCAGTTATCACAACTAGATTAGAAGATGTTTTTTCTACTTCAGACACTAAATAATCAATGGTTTTTAAAGGATGGATATCAGCATCCCAACTTTCTTTCACATCACACCAAACACATCCGACATCACAACCAGCTGTTCTAATGAAAAATGCTGCTCTACCGCTATAGAAACCTTCGCCTTGAATGGTGTAAAAGTATTCCATAATTGGAAGTTCTATTTGTGCATTGAATTTTTTTATTGTCATTATTTAATCTGTTATTATATTTTGATTAAACATCAATCATATTATCGAGTTCATCAATATGAAGGGTTAAGTTTCCATTATTATCCATTCTAAAGTTTTTGTCAAACTTTTTACCTCCCAACCATTGGTCTTGTCCGTAAGAATGTTTTTGAATGATCATTTGACCAAAAGTTTCTTCAAATGTTTCCACCATTACGATTACTTCTGCATTTCTTCTTTTTAAATCATTGATGCTCATCCCATACAATGGAGAATCATTCGTTATTTTATGAACAACTGTCCAGGTTAGCGGAAAGAAATTTACTTTATCCGTTTGAAGTTCTAGGTTGAAATAATCTTTGTTAAATTCTTCAACACCTTCCCCTTTATCAATTATAAATAAAGTTGTGATTTTAGTATTCAATAAAACATTACTTCTCAAGTTGACCAATTTGAACATTAAAGCAGTTTCTCCTTCAAACGGAGTGATGAGAATATTTTTGGAAAAATTAAGTTTTAAAGAAGGTTTAGAAAATCGACCATAGATCAAACCTGTTGTAACTGCAAAGCTAGAAAGACCGAAAAATGCTTCAATCATTGCAGTGATATCAGCCGCTTTTCCTTGAGGCGAAATAGACCCGTAACCAAGTGTTGTGAATGTTTGGGAAGAAAAAAAGAAAGCGTTGAAAAAATCAGATTGATTTATATTATTTGTAATGTGTAATTGTTCAATACCAATAAAAAGATAAATGCTTGCAAATATCAAGTTCATCACAAAATAAAACAAGGTGATTAATAACAGGAACCAGTACCACTTAATATCTAGTAGAAACTTGTATATATCTCTAAAGCCGTTGAGTCCTCCCTTACGAATAATGTTATAGCTACCATCAGGGTTCATCAGTCGATGAACAGGCTTTTGAAATACAGAACCTAATCCAGGATCATTCGTCTTAATCATACAACGAATTTAAGGAATATTGGTTAATTCGAATCGATAAAATTCCAGTTTTTTTTGAGCCTTCTGTGTTCTTTCCTGAAAGTATGTAATTCTTTTTTTGCTTCTAATTTTGAATGATTTTCATTCATTATAAATAAATAGCTGTTTTCAATCGTTTGGATGATTGAGGTATTCATAAGAAGTTCTGATATTCGGTTATCGAAACTATAATTTTGAAAAATATGGTTTATTTCTATTAAGTCTTGATTTTCTTCTTCTTTTCTTTTGCCATGTTTTAATTCTATTAAATATGGAAGAAGTTTCGCACTTAAATTGATGAAATTTCTTAGTGTTGAAATAGCTTCATTTAATTTGTAAATATGATCAACTTTCATCTTCGGGTGTTTTAGTTCAATTTAATATCCTAGAAATTACAAAATATAATACGTTTTTACAAGTTTATTATTAAACACCATAGAGCATAAAAAAAGGTTTAACTATTCGTTAAACCTTTATCATTAATCATTTTATTTCTGAATTACATTCCTGGCATTCCAGGCATACCTTTCATTTGTTTCATCATTTGAGCCATCCCTTTAGGGTTACTCATCATTTTCATCATTTTTTTAGTGTCTTCAAACTGTTTTAGGAGTTTATTTACTTCTTGTATGTTTGTTCCACTTCCTGCTGCGATTCTATTTTTACGTTGACCGTTAATTATTTCAGGATTTGATCTTTCCAGAGGAGTCATTGAAGTAATGATAGCTTCTAAATGTTTGAATGCATCGTCTTTAATGTCAACATCTTTAATCGCTTTACCCATTCCAGGAACCATCCCCATTAAATCTTTTACATTACCCATTTTCTTAACTTGTTGTAACTGTGCTAAGAAATCATTGAAGTCAAATTGATTTTTAGATATTTTCTTTTGAAGCTTTCTAGCTTCTTGTTCGTCATAATGTTCTTGAGCTAACTCAACAAGAGAAACAACATCTCCCATTCCTAGGATTCTATCCGCCATACGAGCAGGGTAGAATACATCTAGAGCATCCATTTTCTCACCTGTACCAACAAATTTGATTGGCTTGTTTACAACAGATTTAATTGATAATGCAGCACCACCTCTAGTGTCACCATCTAGTTTAGTTAATACAACTCCATCAAAATTAATTTTTTCATCAAATGCTTTGGCGGTATTAACAGCATCTTGACCTGTCATTGAGTCCACAACAAATAAAGTTTCAGAAGGATTAATTGCATTTTTAACATCTGAAATTTCATTCATCATCTGTTCGTCTATCGCTAAACGACCAGCAGTATCCACTATTACAACATTGAAACCTTTGCTTTTTGCATGGTTGATTGCATCTTTTGCAATGTTAACAGGGTTTTTCTCTTCTTTGTTTGAATAAACTTCAATACCAAGTTGTTCTCCTAATACATGAAGTTGATCAATAGCTGCTGGACGATAAACGTCACAAGCTACTAAAAGAACATTTTTACCTTTCTTAGTTTTTAAATAACTACCAAGTTTACCAGTGAATGTAGTTTTACCAGAACCTTGTAGACCTGACATTAAAACAATTCCAGGATTACCTTTAGTATTGATTTCTACTTCATTTCCACCCATTAATTCGACTAGTTCTTCATGACAAATCTTTGTCATTAACTGGCCTGGAGAAACAGTTCTAAGTACATCTCTACCTAAAGCTTTTTCTTTTACAGTATTTGTAAATTCCTTAGCTGTTTTGAAATTAACATCGGCATCAAGTAGTGCTCTTCTAACCTCCTTTAATGTTTCTGCAACATTAATCTCTGTTATTTGACCATGACCTTTTAATACTTTAAACGCTTTTTCAAACTTACCGGTAAGATTCTCAAACATAATTTATAATTTTTTAATAGTGCAAAAGTAGGTTAAATCAATATATAATACAAATAGCTAAGGCTGTAAATATTCTTTTTAATAGGAAACTGTTAGGAGTTAATATTTATATGTCACTTCAATATTGGGATTAATTCTTTTTGTATTTTTGTTTAAAAAAAATAAATCATGGCTAAATATAATTGGACTTCAATAAAAGATTTTACAGATATTAAGTTTGAATTCTGTAATGGTGTAGCAAAGATTACTATTAATAGACCTAAGGTTTACAATGCTTTTAGACCTGAAACTAACATGGAAATGTTGGAAGCAATGCATATTTGTAGAGAAAGAAACGATATCAATGTGATTGTTTTAACAGGTGCAGGAGATAAAGCTTTTTGTTCAGGTGGAGATCAAAACGTTAAAGGAGTAGGTGGATACATTTCTGAGAATGGAGTACCTAGGTTGAATGTATTAGATTTACATAAGGCAATTCGTTCAATGCCTAAACCAGTTATAGCAATGGTAAATGGTTATGCAATAGGAGGTGGGCATGTTCTTCATGTTGTTTGTGATTTAACGATTGCTTCTGAAAATGCAATTTTTGGTCAAACTGGACCTAAAGTAGGAAGTTTTGATGGTGGATTTGGGTCTTCTTACCTTGCAAGAAGTGTTGGACAGAAAAAAGCTAGAGAGATCTGGTTCTTATGTAATCAATATTCAGCCAAAGAAGCAGAAGACATGGGCATGGTAAATAAGGTCGTTTCATTTGATGAATTAGAAAAAACTACGATGGAATGGTGTGAAACTATTATGACTAGAAGTCCTTTAGCTATTCGTATGATTAAACGTGGTTTAAACGCAGAGTTAGATGGTCAACATGGATTAATGGAGCTGGCAGGTGATGCAACTCTGATGTATTATTTAACTGAAGAAGCTCAAGAAGGTAAAAATGCATTTTTAGAAAAAAGACAACCGGATTTTCAAAAATTCCCTAAGTTTCCTTAAAAGTTGTTTGTTTTGTTGTTGTAAATCAGGGATTTATTTACTATTGAAGATTAAATTTATTTTATTCTTGGTTATAATAGAAATTACTCTTATATTTGCAACCTCAAAACCAAACGGCGAGGTAGCTCAGTTGGTTAGAGCGCAGGATTCATAACCCTGAGGTCGAGAGTTCAAATCTCTCTCTCGCTACAAAGAAAAGCTCAGTTTAACGACTGGGCTTTTTTATTTTACATTAAGACGGATCAAGAACAAAACTTAGGGAGAAAAGTTAATTAATGTAGATTAAAAATGTTTTTCCACCTATCTTTTGGCTTGACCCAAAAGAATCCGTCAGCTGACGGACAAGGCTGAACCAATAAAAATTGAAAACTACGAAATACTCCGTAGCTTCATCCAAACTACCTTCGGTGCTGCTATCGCGATCACAAACGCTGTTAACAACAACCAATTCTTGGATTGTTGACAGCTGGGTTCAAATAGGCATTCAGCTTTACTTCGTTTATTCTCTTCAAAAAGCAGTGCTTTTTCTTCTACATTTCATTGCTTAGGCCGAAAAATGCTTCGATTACTATGTCTCGTTAGCATTTAATATTTTTACCTTTTTTTATTTTAACCATCTAATTTACATCAATTTAAAACGTTAATCTAAATTCAAATCAGTTCTTAATTTAGTAAGTTTGAAATTTAAAAACAGATCTATAATTTCAAACTTCGAAGCGGTAATTCC
>Ga0228634_1001796_pt1 | contig 11599 bp, 20 predicted proteins | sample 42DmetaG_FD_190063 | JGI IMG/M metagenome (GOLD analysis project Ga0228634, IMG submission 190063) | Seawater microbial communities from Monterey Bay, California, United States - 42D | ecosystem: Environmental > Aquatic > Marine > Coastal | place: USA: California | collected 2016-09-27
AAGATGCGAAGCAAGAAAGAAAAAAAAGGGGATTACTCCCCTTGCTCTGCTAACATATGAGGAGAATATACATACTCCTCCCATTCTCTTTCACCATCAAACTTGGTACTCAAACCTCCAGGAATTTTAATAGTATTAGAATATGTGGAAATGACAATTAAGTCATCTCCGTTATCCAGCATATATTCTATAACATCTTCTGGGAATTTGTTAGTAAAAACAAAATCTTTTCCTTTTGTTCTATTGATTATAATGTACATAACATAAAATTTTAGAGTTAATAAATAATTTTAATTAAAAGAAAGGGTTGTAAATAGTAAAGAGTTGAAATAATAGTAAAAGGTGCGAAGCAAGGAGAAAAAAAAGAAGCCTAAGCTTCCTTCTTTTTGCAAATGTTAAATATTACATTATTCCCGCAAGGGATAATTTCATATTTCATTAACAAACCATTGGTCATCCATTGGTTGATTTTTGCTTGAACTTTTGTAAGTTCCTGCTGGTTGTCTCCAGCAACTGAGATGATATCAACTTTATAATTTTTCATAACATATATATTTATAATAAGTAGTGAGTTGGACAAAAGAAAAACTATGCTTATACATAGTCTTCAATTGCTTCTTGAGTAATAACAAGCATTGCTTGATAGTATTCTTCTTCCGTGATCCCTTCAGACGCAAGCTCTTCTGCTTGAAGTTGATCTGCCATCTCTGCTTCCTCTATTAATCTTTGGGCTTCTCTGTCTGTAACTAACATATGTCTCATATTTAAATTGTTTAATAAATTATTTAAAAACAGTGGAGAGTTGGATAACACACAGGGGGTACCACCTTTTTCTTTTTGGGCGGGGATCATTTTATTTAGGGTCAACCACAACCTCTAATATAGACCGTAAAAAAATCCCTAAGTTGATTTATACCAGGGGGGTGTAATTTCTGGGAAAACTATACGGGGTATAAAATATGTTTAGTATATTTGGACCTCCGATAATTGAGAGAATTGTATATCGGATTACTATTGTTTAATTTTAAAGGTTGTGTAATGGAAGATGTTTTTGAGTATGAGTATGAAAGTGTTCCAGAAGTTATAGTAGAAAATGAGTTGTCGGCAGCAGCCGGTTGCTTTAAATTATTTTTAGTTATAGGTTTAGTTATAATTTTAGGAACTATTGCATGGATATTTTTGAGGTAGTACGTGAAGGAATAAGAAGTAGGTTGTTTGTTTTAAGCTTTTGCATTGGTGTATCTAGAGATCAAATTACATTTGAATATTTTGATTGGACTATAGAGAAAGTTATAGGTAGAAGAAAAAGGAAATAATATGTGGATTTATAAAGGAAAAGAATTTAAGCAAGAAGATATTCCAGAAGGGGCAATCGGATTTGTATATGAAATGGCTGCTATTATAGATGGTAAAGCTGTCCGTTATATTGGGAAAAAGAATTTCTATTCTGATGTAAAAACTAAATTAGCCAAGAAAGATTTGTCTTCAGATAAAAGAAAGAAAACTTACAAGAGGGTTAGGAAATACAATTACCAAAATTATTATTCTAGTAATGATGTTTTAAAAGAGGCAAGAAAGAATGATGTTCTTATTGAAAGGAAAATACTTGATATATGTTATAGTAAATTGGAGCTTTCTTATTTAGAAGTTAAGCTGCAGTTTAATAATAATGTGCTTGAAGATGATGCATATCTGAATGGTAATATATTAGGTAAATTTTATAAAAAGGTAAATGAAGGTATGGGTGAAGAAAAAGCTAATTTTAAATAAATAGAGTTATGTTAAAAATGAAAAACTACATAGGTGTGAAAGCTATAAAAGCTTCGGAGCCTATCACAAAAGAAGAATATTGCAAGTACAGAGGGTGGGAAGTTCCTGCTGATGAAGACGCTGATACTTTAGTTAGATTAGTTGAGTATCCTGTAGATCCTGATAGTAAACCAAATCATCCTGGTCATAAAGGATACATTAGCATGAGTCCTGTTCATGTGTTTGATAAAGCTTATTCAAAAGAAAAAACAGTTACTATACTACGCCAGACAAGTGTATCAGAACCACACAAAGGTAGAGTAGTTGAAGAGTACACCGAGTTAGATATTAAAATAACTAGTTTAGAGGGTTTTGTAGTGGGAGAACACTTCCAAAAATTAAGAGAAGATGAACAAGAAGATCTTAAACAACAGTTATTAATTATGAAAGCTTACAGAACAGTATTAACGAAAAGAATAAATAAATTTTAAACATGCCTATCAATGCAACATACGGCCAATTATTAATTGGTGTAGATCCTGATGATTCTGTTCAAGACATGGTATGGTCAACAAAAATGTTATTTGCAAATACTGTTGACATAGTACATGATGAATACATAGCAAAAAACATGGGTGGTAGTCCTGCTAAAGATATGTTATATAAACATGCTATAGGTGAAATATTAAATGCCCAGATGAACGCTGTTAAAGTGCTAACACTAAGTAAATAATTATTACATTTGTAAAAACCAAAAAATAATAAAATGAGTACAATTAATTTAAAAGGATCAAGAGTATTATTAAGTAAACCAGTAGTTAAAGAATCAGCTATTGAATTATCAGCTGCTGATAAAGCTTCTATTGAAGAAGATCAAATGCTAAAAGAGTGGACGAGATTAGAAGTTTTTGCAATCGGGGACAAAGTAACTGATAAAGATATTGTACCGGGAAAACGTGTTTATGTTTCTACAGGTGCTTTAACTCAGGCTGAAAAAATAGAAATTGAAGGTGAAGTAAAACTTTTAGTAAATGAACTTTCAATAATGATTGTTTGGTAACAAAAAAGTATTATATTTGTTGTGTTCTGTTAGACATAACTTTTGATTTGAGTTTGTTTTTAAGCTCCTAAGAAATTAGGAGCTTTTTTATTACTTATATATTATGAAATTAATTATAATAATGTTGTTTTTTACATCATGTACTACATTATCCCCAAATTATAATAAGAATCATTCTCATAATGATAGTTTAAAAAATAGAAATAAAGAAGTTATGCGATTTACAAGAGGTATGGTGAAACATACTTCTAAAACAAGAAAAAAAGCTATAAGTAAAAAATATAAAAAAAATAAAATTAAACATGTAAAGCGTTTTATTAAATAATTAGTTATATTTGACGTACCTTTTTTCTCTCGTCTTTCATTAGGCTAAAACATGGGTCTGGCTTGATTAAGTCAGGCCCTTGTTTTTTATGGAATATTATGTATATTATTGTATAACTATTTTGTCATTGTTTCAAATTTAACTATATTATAAATAAGTATTTAAGTTAAATATATACGTATGTCTTTAGGAAATAAAAAAACGCAGGGTAGCAAAGGAACTAATTATCCTTGGCAACAAATGGTTATTAATGCTATCAATGCATTATTTGGTAATGGTGATGATATAAAAAAGCTTTTAGATAGTAAATCTAAAACACCTAATATGTTAAGAACAACAGGTTCAGGTTTGATTAGTGAGGAGACATATTCAGTTTCTGTTGCTAATATTGGTGGGGCAGATGGTGTGTTTCTCGGGACTACTCTTAAACCAGGTGAAGAATTGGATTTTAGTGCAGGAGCTCTTAATAATAGTTTTGCAGCAAATTCTTTTACATATGATGCAACAGGTACCGAGTTTATAATCATTTATATATATAACTAAAAATGGGTACATCAATTAAAATTAAAAGTGGTGGCGGAGCTATTCTCCAAGCAAATTTGATTTATGTAGATTCTGAGAATGGGGTGAATAGTACAGGAAGAGGTGATATTAATGAGCCTTATTTAACTCCTGAGTACGCACTTTCTGATATTAGTAACACTGGAACAATTACAGGAGATACAAACTCTAGTGTAACTTTAACTAACATTTCTGATGTAGACAATGCTTTATTGGAAGTTGGAATGCAAGTTTCTGGTACAGGTATAGGTTACAGTACAATTATTACAGCTAAAGGTAATGAGGGTGGAGATGCTAATACAATTACTTTAAGTAAAACAGCAACTTCTTCTACTGCTCTAGGTACAATTACATTCTACAAGTTATATACGCTTGTACTGAATGGTGAATTTACATCTACTGGAAACTGGTTGAAAGATGGTTTTAGCTATGAATGTGGAAACAGTAAGATATTTTTTGCTGGTAGATTGTTTGAAAGAACGTCAAGCGAATATTGTGATTTAAGTATTAACGGTGGTTATTGGTATGGTACATCTAACTTATCAATGTTTTACAAGGCTAACAATACTTACTCAAATGCTAATTTCTATTTTAACTTAAAATACCTTTATTCAATCGGTACAAGTTGGCAAATTGAAATGTATGGCGGTGTCAATGGCACAAGTTTATATGTAAACTGTCCTAGATTTGAAGCTATGTTTGGTAAAATTGCATCACTTGATGTAACAAACGTATTTTGGCATGGTTATAAATATGGACTACTTGAAGGGTTTAGACTAAATAGTTGTTCTCTATTCTCAGATGGTATGATAGAAACACCATACTCTGTTAATGCTTTTTATATAGCAGGTGCTAATGCTAATTGTTATATAAACGACAGAGTAATAGGAAGTACAACTTTATTTAATTATGTTGGTGCTTGGACATTTAACGGAGATATGGATGGTACAACATTAGATTGTACTCCTGGAAATTATTCATCAGATTTAACTTTCAATGGTAATGTTGTTTACACAACAATTAATATGTCTGGTAGTGGCGGTGCTTTTTCAAATGGTACGGTAACTTTTAATGGTACTTTAGGTGGTGGAACAATTAACAATAGTTTATCTGGTCTACTTAGAGTAAATTCTTACAAAGGTATTTACGTAGGGCAAAATAACTCAAAAGCTATATTAACACCAGGTTATACAAGTAACAATGGTAGAGGAATATCTACAATAGACCTAAATGGTACAGCAAAATTAACAGTTTTAAGCCATGGTGTACATTCATATACAGGAGAAAGTGTAACAAGTGTACAGGTTGAATCGGGTTCTCATTTAAAAATAAATGGCCAGTTTGCATTCTTACTTAGTGGTGCTATGGCAGGTACTTTAGAGTTAAGTTCTGATTCTGATGTTATAATGGGATTCAGTCAATGGACTGCTGCTGATATAACAGGTACATTGATTAGTAATGGTGGTAAAATAGAATTAGAAAAATCCTCAGCTTCTTCTAATGCCGCTGCAACACCAGCCATAAAACTAGGTAGTGGCGGAACTTTCATAATGGATGGGGGCTCATTGGTATGTAATGATGCAGCAGTTATATCAGGTTTAATTTGGAAAAAAGCTGATAATTCTAAAGTAGTACTTAAAGGACAACCTTATCTTAAAACAGCAAACGGTCTAGCACCGATACAAATAACATCTAATGTTGGTACAGCACAAGATATTATAAATTTTGGTTGTGTTACAAATGGTGGTGTTGGTTTTAGGTTAGATGATACTTTTAGTGATGTTACTCATGGAGCAACTTATGCACCAAATATATTAGTTGGTGGTACTAACTATGAAGATACAACATACGATTTTTAATTTTAAATAAATAAGACATGGAAACAGTAAAACAAATAGTGTATAGAGAATCTGATTTGGTAGTAATTATACTGCCTAATTCTGATGCAGAAATAGTGCCTAGATTTTTAAATGAAATACAGGAAAGTGATAGAACACCTTTAGAGGCACTAAAAACACTATGTAGAAGTTTAGTTAATGCAGAACTAAAATATGTAGTTTACACGTCTGATAGTAACACTTTAGATATAGAGACTGAAGATGAAAATATTTCACTTATTGTTTCAGAAATGTCAGCAGAAGATAAGGCAATAGTAGACAATGCTGGTGTTATCTGTACACAATTAATTAATTCATAAGATGGCAGTAATATATAGTAAAAAAGAACAAGGGGTTACAGTTTATATGTGTAATGCTGTTCCTGTACATAGTGCTGTATTAGCAGATAAGGCAACTGATAATGCTACAGGAATAAGTTACTACTACAACGGTAGTGCTTGGGTAGCTATAGGAGGCGGTGGTGGTGGTGGCGGTGGTATTTGTGGTATTTCAGATGCTACAGGTACTTACACTTATTACGCTACACTTAATTTAGCAATGGCGGCAGCATCAGGAGGAGATACTATTGAAATGTTTGCTGACATTGAAGAAACAACTTCAACAACAGTTACACTAATACCTGACATTACAATTAATGGTAATGGACATATTTATAAACTGAGTGTTGACGATGACACACACGCTTTTACTTTTAATTCAACTGGAACTGTTTTCTTAAATAATATTACAATTATTAGAACAGGTAGATCACTAAATGCAAATGGTTATTGTTTGCGACATAATAGTTCGGGTGCAATTGTAAAAGGAAATGGGTGTCAATTAATTAACACTTACGGAAGTGGTACATGGGGAGCAGGTTCATTATACGGATTTAACATTACAGCAGTTTATAGAGGTGTTTATAACCCTTTTGCGTCAACAAATATATACGACACTAATATAGAATGTACAGGTTCAACTGGTGAGGCAATATATGTTGCAGCTGGAGAAACAGTTAATTGTTACGCAAAAGTTATTAACGGAAATGCTATTTTTAATGGTGCAGGACGAGTTTATAATTCTGTTGGGATAAGTACTAATGGTATAGGTATTTTTTGCAATGGGGAAGTTTACGACTCAATAGGTAAGTCTGTAAGTTCAAAAGGATTGAGCGGTCAAAGACTAACAAATTGTGTTGGAATAAGTACAAGTAGTTTTGGTATAGCGTGTACAAGCGGTAGGAATTGTGTTGGTATTTCAACAAGTGGTGTTGGTGGACAAGGCGATTTTCATAACTCAACTTTAATATCATCTTCAAACTATGCATTTAGTGGTACAGGAACAAGAGCACTTTATAATTGTTACGTTGCATCATCTTCAAGCATAACAACTTTTAGACCTAATCTTTACAATTCAACAGTAGTTTGTAAATGGGACAATGCAGGAGGACATTGTACAACTTCAAATGTGCTTTTAGAATTAGAAATTGTAAATTCATCGTTTAAAGTAACAAATTCTTCAGCTTATTGCATTAATGGATATGGTGGAGCAGGAGGTTCAACGTGGAAATATGCAAATAATTCATTTGAGGGTTCAACAACTCCTGTAAATACAGCTAATATAAGTCAAGGTATAACAAATACAAGTGATTCACAAGGAAATATTTTAATATAATGACAGAAAAATTTGATATAATAGAAAAAGTTGTATACAGATATGATTCTGAAATGGAACAACAAGAAGAAATAGAATTAAATGATCCTGTTTTTGAATCAATGTTTATTGATACACAGGACTTGACAACAGTAAATGTTAGTCAACCTATAAAAAGAATAATGAAATTTTATGAAATTACTGATGGTATTCCAAAAAGTTTTGAAGAATTAGATTATGATTCTATGACAGCAGAACAAAAAACAGCTTTAGATAATTTTATAACATTAAATAGTATTTAAGATGGCAGTAGTAGCAACAACAACAAAAATGGTTGCAGGTGTTAAGTACACTCATACAACCGCAGATTCAGCTGATTGGGCTAGTGTATCTAATAGTACATATTTCTATGATATAGCAACAGAAATTGTATATTTTAAAGATAGTAATGGTATAGTTCAAGATAAGTTTAAATATGTACCTTCTATTCAAACAACAACATCTACAGCTACATTAACACCTACAAGTGCTGATGATTTAGTACAAGTAACAGCACAAGCAGAAGCTTTAACAATATCTAATCCAACAGGTACTTATGCAGATGGTCAAAACTTTCTCATAAGAGTTTATGATAATGGTACAGCTAGAGCTATTACTTACGGTGCTAAGTTTAGAACTTTAGGAGATACTTTACCTGCTACAACAGTAGTTGGAGAATGGACATATATAGGTTGTACTTATAACTTAGCAGATGATAAGTTTGACACAATAGCTAATAGTGGTTCAACAAGTTCTATTGCATGGGGGGATATAACAGGAACATTATCAAATCAAACAGATTTAATGGATGCCTTGAATGAAATAATAGAGGCAGTAGGAACTAAGACTGATAAGTTAATAACTGAAAACGCTCAAAGTGGTGGTGTTTATACACTTCAATTAAGTGATGCTGACAAATTAGTTTCTATGGATAATGCAAACGCAAATACTTTGGTTATACCATTAAATAGTTCTGTTGCATTTCCGATAGGTACTCAAATTTTAGTTAAACAAGCCGGTGTTGGAATTACAACATTTTTTGGTTTTAATTCCAATTTACCAACAGGTGGAGTTACAATAGAATCATATTTAAATAGAACTATATCATTAGGTCAGTTTTCATTGTTTACTTTGATAAAAACAGATACAAATACTTGGTCTTTAGGTGGTAATTTAAGTTAAATTTGTAATTATGATTTTATCAACACATGGAATTTTATCGTATGCAAAAGGACAAGGTTGCGCACCTATTGTTGGAACTGATTACACAGTCATTAATGGTACAGGTTCAGTTAATTCTTACACACCTTATAGTGGTTATTATAGATATTCATTAGGTATTTGGATAATGACCGCATCAGAGTTGGGAGCTAGTAAACAGTTTACAGGATTACAACTTTCTAAGGCATATACAGAACCAAATGGTATAACACAGCTTAATCAAACTATAAAAATTTATCATACATCTGCAAGTACACTTCCAGGTACGGTAAACACATCGGGTAGTGGGAACAATCTAACATTAGTAGGTGCAAACGGTTCACTTGTTGTAAATGATGAAACAACTGTATTTGATTCAAGTTTTTATCAAACAGCATCAGCAGGTTGGAAGAATTTAAACTTTACAGATAATTTTTGTTACAATGGTACAGATAATGTTGTTGTAATGTGGGTAAACAATATGGGGGCATACGATTTAAGTAGTTATCCATTTTGGGATACTGATTCAACTTCATCAAGTAATCAAAGAGGTGCTTTTGACTATTCTGATAGTTCATTTCCAACTTCAATTAGTAGGCAGAATTTAAGACCACATTTAAAACTTAATTATTAATATTATGGAAGATTTTACAGGGTTAGAAAACGAACTCAACACAAAAGGAACAAAGATTATTTTTAATGTAAAACACAATGAGCAAGTTTTAAGTTTTTCATATGATAATGTTTTGGAAACTAAACAGCAAATGGACATTATTGTTAATTCTTATTTAACTAATTTTACAATAACGTCAAATTTAGAGAATGAATTGTATAAAGGAGATGCTGTAAAAATATAATTATGTACAGAGCAATTAATAATATGATGATGTGGAGACCGTCTAGTACAGTCAGTTCTTTATGGAATGACTTACAAGCATACTACACTGCGGATAATACACCTAATGATACTTTAGGTAATCATAATGGAACAATGACTAACGGTACAACTTATGGTACTGGTATTATTAATCAAGGTTTTAGTTTAGATGGGGTTAATGATTATGTATCAATTTTACCAACTTTCGGTTCTTCTTTTTCGGCACCAACTTCTGCTCATTCTTATTCTGCTTGGGTATATAAAACTGTTAATGGTCAAAAATTTATCATTCAGAATGGTAATGTTGGTATGGGAACTTGTATGATTGTTACATCTGGTAATAACTTAGGTATGACCTACCAAGGTGTTACTACTATATTCTCTTCACCATCAGGAGGTTTTATAACTCTAAATACTTGGATTCATTGTGCAATGACTTACGATGGTGCTGGAAATGTTAATCTTTATAAAAATGGGGTAAATGTTGGTTCAAGTTCTATTTCTTGGACTGACGGAACAGGTACTTCAAGCACTTATCTAGGTACTTACTTAGGCACAAGTAACTACTTCAATGGTTTAATTGATGAAGTAGGCATTTGGGATAGAGAACTAACACAATCAGAAGTAACAGAATTATACAACTCAGGTTCAGGAAAACAATACCCAACAGGTATAGATGCGTTTTGGAGTGGAGCGTTATCATATTTTAAAGCTAATAATACAGCTTATGATGAAATAGCTGGTTATACTGGAACTCTTAATAACGGAACAACTTATGATACAGGTATAATAGATTCAGCGTTTTCATTCGATAGAAGTTTAACTCAAAGTATAACTACTACATCACCTTCACATAATTTTGCCACAGATACAACGTATAATATGTGGATTAAACCATCTTCTCTACCTGGATTCTGTATGTTTTTACATATACCTTCAGGAACACAAGGACCTGGGATTGGTTTAAGACCTGGTGGAAATTTAACATTCTTTAGAGCTTCAGTTAATAATGATTTAAAAAGTGGTATAACTATATCTACTGGTGTATGGCAAATGATTACTATTGTATATAGAAGTGGCGGTTCAAATAATGTTGATTTTTATGTAAATGGTTCTCTTTTACACACAGGAAGTCTATCAGTTGGAGCTGCAGGTGGCAGTAATATGTATATAGGTTCTAATGGTGCTACTAATGGTGTTTATGATGGGTTGATAGATGAAGTGAGTATTTGGGATAGTGCTTTATCTCCTTCAAAAATATCACAATTATATAATTCAACAGTAGGTTTACAGTATCCAAATGGTAATGGGATAGATGCAGTATGGAATGGTTTACAAGCCTACTATACAGCAGATAATACTCCTAACGATGCAATAGGTAGTAACAACGGTACACTTGTTAATGGTGCAACTTATGGCACTGGAATAATTAATCAAGGGTTTAGCTTAGATGGTGTTAATGATTATGTATCATTACCTGACGATTCTTTTAAACCAACAGGTAGCTTTTCGGTTAGTTTTTGGGCAAAACAAACGGTTACAGGTAGAATAATACAGTTTTCTTCAGAGAGTCCTTATAATGGGGTTATATTATATACTTTTAGTGGTAATAATTTTAGAGTATTAATTGGAGATGGTTCTTTTGAAACATTTTCCGCTGGTACAATTTCAACATCTAATTACACTCACATTGTTTTTGTTAGAGATTCAATAAATAATGTCAATTATATTTATCAAGATGGAAATTTAGCTAATAGTTTTGCATCTACAAAAAATCCTATTTATCCAAGTCCTACAATTACAAGGTTTGGTTCATCAAGTGTAGGTTCATCTTTTTGGGGTGGAGATTTAGATGAGGTAGGGTTATGGAACAGAGAATTAACATCTTCAGAAGTAACAGAACTGTATAACTCAGGGGCTGGAAAACAATATTAATAACTAATAAATAAATAAAAAAAAAATGGGATACGATATAAGACCAATAGCAGAAATAAATACATTTGATTATAGTCAATGTACAGGATTACAAAACGCTGATACAGTAAGAAAGTCAGTAGATGAACAGTTTTTTATTGTTGAGGGAGAAAATATTAATACATATAATCATACAGAAATACTAGCGATAGTTAACGGTGTTGAATGGACAGATAATGAAATAATATAATGGAAACTTTATTTAAGGAAATAGCAAAATATAATCTTAGCGGATGGATGATATTCATTCTTCTGCTAATTTTTGTTGTTTCATATTTTTACAA
>Ga0228634_1001798_pt1 | contig 11588 bp, 10 predicted proteins | sample 42DmetaG_FD_190063 | JGI IMG/M metagenome (GOLD analysis project Ga0228634, IMG submission 190063) | Seawater microbial communities from Monterey Bay, California, United States - 42D | ecosystem: Environmental > Aquatic > Marine > Coastal | place: USA: California | collected 2016-09-27
ATCGCGGTGCAGATTGTCCTCAACTACGAGGAAGGTGGCGAAAACTGTATCCTCCACGATGATCCCGCGTCCGAGGCATTCTTGTCCGAAATCGTGGGGGCCGCCGCATGGCCCGGACAGCGGCATTGGAATATGGAGTCGATCTATGAATACGGCGCGCGTGCAGGGTTTTGGCGACTGCACCGCTTGTTCACTCAGATGGACATTCCCCTAACCGTTTACGGCGTGGCCACCGCTTTGGCACGCAATCCCGAACAGACCGCCGCGATGATCGACGCCGGGTGGGAGATGGCCAGCCACGGGCTCAAGTGGGTTGAACACAAGGACATGCCAGAGCCGCAAGAGCGCGAGAGCATCGCAGCCGCGGTCAAGCTGCACCGCGAAGTCACTGGCTGCCGCCCCGTTGGTTGGTACACTGGGCGGTGTTCCGAAAACACGGTGCGGTTGGTAGCCGAAGAGGGCGGCTTTGCTTATGTCTCTGACAGTTATGCCGATGATCTGCCCTATTGGGTTGAGGTCGGCGCGCGAGATCAACTGGTGATCCCCTATACACTGGATGCCAACGATATGCGCTTTGCCACGCCCCAAGGGTTCAACGCGGGCGATCAATTCTACAGCTATCTCAAGGACAGTTTCGACGCGCTATATGCAGAGGGTGGGCGGATGATGTCGGTCGGTCTGCATTGCCGGCTGATCGGGCGGCCGGGCCGGGTACAGGCGCTTCGGCGGTTCCTTGAATACGTCGCCGCCCATGAGGACGTCTGGTTTGCGCGGCGGATCGACATTGCGGCCCATTGGGCCAAGACCCACCCACATGTGCGGCGCGCCCGGCCCAGCCAGATGGACCGTGACACATTCGTGGCGACCTACGGCGGGATTTTCGAACACTCCCCTTGGGTGGCCGAGCACGCCCACCTGTTGGAACTTGGCCCCGCCCATGACACCGCGATTGGCCTACACAACGCGCTATGCCGAGCGTTTCGTGCAGCGGACCCCGTGCAGCAAATGGCAGTTCTGCGCGCGCACCCCGATTTGGCGGGTAAACTGGCGGCTGCCAAACGGCTCACTGCCGAAAGCACGTCAGAGCAGGCAAGCGCAGGGTTGGACGCCCTGACCGATGCAGAGCGCGCACAATTCACCCAATGGAACGCGCAGTACGTCGAAAAATACGGCTTTCCGTTCATTATCGCGGTCCGGGATCATGACAAGCCAAGCATCATCGCGGCCTTTGAGGCACGGCTCAATTCAGATGTTAACACCGAATTTGCCACCGCCTGTTACAATGTGGAACGCATCGCGCTGCACCGTCTAAAGGACCTGCTGCCATGAGCTATGCGTTTCCCAAGGGCGGCATGATGGGCCAAGACGCGAACCCCGAGGGCACGGCGATATTTACCGAAGCCTATGCCGTCCTACCCGCAGTCACGCACACGGATATCGTGACCTCGTTCCTGCCCCACTGGGAAGGGACGCGCGCTTGGATTCTCGCGCGGCCTTTGTCGGGTTTTGCCGAGACGTTTTCCCAATATGCGATCGAAATCCAGCCCGAAGGCGGCAGCATGACGCCCGAAGTGGATGTGCGCGCCGAAGCCGCCCTCTTCGTGACCCACGGCACGCCCACGCTGACCCTTGGGCGCGATACGTATACCCTGCGCGCGGGCAGCTTCGTTTTTATTCCGGCCAGTGCGGTCTGGACCCTTTGGAACCGGGCGGACATGCCCTGCGGCATTCATTGGATCCGCAAAAAGTTCCAAGAACTGCCGGACATGCCTCCGCCCGAAGCCTTCGTCAGCCATGAAGATGATATCCCGTCTTCTGACATGCCGAACGCATGCGGGCTGTGGTCAACCAAGCGGTTCTTTGATCCGTTCGATCTGCGTTACGACATGCACATCAACATCGTGACCTTCCAACCCGGTGGTCGCATTCCCTTTGCCGAGACCCACGTGATGGAGCATGGTTTGTACGTATTGCAGGGCACGGCGGATTACCTGTTGAACAAGGATTGGGTGCCTGTGGGTGCCGGTGATTTCATGTGGCTACGTGCGTTTTGTCCGCAGGCCTGTATCGCCACAGGGGATGAGCCGTTCCGCTATCTGCTCTACAAAGACGTCAATCGTCACGCGCCGTTGGAGGGTTTCTTATGAGCACACAAATCCTAACACTTCGCCCGCTGCGCCCCGCGGACTTTGCGCCCTATGGGGATGTGGTTGAGCTGGGCGGTGATCACGTACTGATCAATGACGGGCGCTGCAAGCGGTTCAGTGACCTAAGCGCGCTTGTCGCCGAAGGGGGCCGCGTGGGGATCAGCCTTTTCCAATCAGAGGTACAAGCGCTGCCCTACAGCTGCACCCTGCTAGAGCGGCACCCCCATGGCAGTCAGTGTTTCGTCCCGATGGAAGGATGCACGACCCTGTATATCGTGGCTGAGGATGACGCCGGCACGCCGGTGCGCCCCAAGGCGTTTGTTGCCCATGGTTGCCAAGCGGTGAACATCGCGGCGAACACGTGGCATGGGGTTTTGACGCCGCTGTCGGGTGGGGGGCTTTACACGGTCATCGACCGTGTGGACGGCGGCCCAAACCTTGAGGAATATCCCTTAGGTATGGCCTTGACGGTTCTGCCCGGCGGCGGGGCCGAGTGATCAAAGTCCAAGGTGGCGGTTTGTGACCTCGGGCGTCAGCTCAGCGATTGTTCCACCCCAAACGCGGGTCCCGCGATCAAGGATCACGGCCGTGTCGGCAATAGCAGACAGTTCCTTGAGGGATTTGTCGATCAGCAGAATACCAAGGCCCGTGTCCTGCTTAAGTCGCGCGATCACGTCCCAGATCGCCTGCCGGATCAGGGGGGCAAGCCCCTCGGTCGCCTCATCCAAGATCAACAGCCGGGGGTTAGTCATCAACGCGCGGCCAATGGCCAGCATCTGCTGTTCTCCGCCGGAAAGGGTCGCCGCACTTTGGTCCAGCCGATCACGCAAACCAGGGAATAGGTCCAGCACTGTTGCCTCGTGCCACGGACCGGGACGCGCCGCCGCAATCAGGTTTTCGCGCACACTAAGATTGGGAAAACACCGCCGCCCCTCGGGCACCAACCCGATGCCAGCTTGCGCGGCTTTGTGGGCCGGTAGGGCACGTAGGTCGTTGCCGTCGAATGTAATGGTGCCACCCGCCGGGATCATCCGGCAGATGGATTTGACGGTGGTAGATTTGCCCATCCCGTTGCGGCCCATCAGGGCCACGACTTCCCCCTGCGCGACCTCAAGTGAGACATCGAACAGGGCTTGGGTCGCACCGTAATGCGCGGTCAGGTTTTGGACGGACAAAAGGCTCATGCGTCCTCTCCCAGATAGGCGGCGCGCACATCTGGGTTGGCGCGGATTTCATCGCGTGTGCCCGTCGCGATCAGCTGGCCATAGACCAAGACACTTATCCGATCCGCGAGCGCAAAGACCGCGTCCATGTCGTGTTCCACCATCAAAATCGGCGCCTCATCGCGCAAACCGTCGAGGAAACGCGTCAGCCGAGCGGACCCTTCTGCACCCAAGCCCGCCATGGGTTCATCCATCACAAAGGCCCGTGGTTTCAGTGTTAGGGCCACGGCCACTTCTAGCTGACGGCGTTGTCCGTGCGACAGGGCAGCGGTCTGCATATCGGCACTGTCTAGTAGGTCAACACGGTCCAGCGCCGCCTCAGCGGTGGCGCGCAAGTCGGCGTCCCTCAGGGCGCTGCGAAACAGCGGCACGCGCCCGCCGCGCGCACCCAGCGCACCAAGCACGGCGTTTTGCAGAACCGTGTCTTCCATCGCCAGTGCGCTCACTTGAAATGTCCGACCCAAGCCTGCGCGCGCGCGCTCCGCCACACCAAGGGCTGTCACGTCTTCGCCTAGCAAGTGCACGCTGCCCGCGTCGGGCCGCAACTTGCCTGCGATTTGCTGGATCAGGGTCGATTTGCCCGCGCCATTGGGGCCGATCAAGGCATGGATTTCCCCGGGCCGCAGGTCGAGTGAGATACCACGACTTGCCTCAACCGCGCCGAAGCTTTTGGTAATTCCGCGGGTTTCCAAAACGGGGTTCATCGCTTTTCTCCCGCCACGAGGCCGATCAACCCACCGCGCGCAAACAGCACAATCAGCAGGAGCAAGACGCCCAAGCCGATCTGCCAAAACTCACTGATGCCGCCAAGGTGATGTTCGAGGAAAATGAACACCGCTGCTCCAACCACGGGCCCATAAAGCCGCGCCACACCGCCAATGAGCAGAAATACGATCAGCTCACCCGACAGTTGCCAGCTAAACATTGTGGGCGAAACAAAGCGGTTCAAATCCGCAAACAGCGCGCCCGCAAGCCCGGTAATCGCGCCCGAAATTACGAACGCCAAAAGGCGCAAGCGAAAGGGCGATAGGCCCACGGTTTCCACGCGGTCCGGGCTTTGGCGCGCCGCGTTCAGCGCTAGGCCAAAGGGTGACGCCTTGAGCCGGGCATGAAGGAACAGCGCCAGCATCAGTGCGGTAAACGCGATGGCAAAGAATTGGATGGGGTCCAAGGTGTTCAGGCCGGGAAATCCGTTGCGCACATAGATCGAAAGCCCATCCTCGCCGCCGTACGCGGGCCAAGAGATCGCGAAATAGTAGAACATCTGCCCAAAGGCGAGGGTGATCATAATGAAATAGACGCCTGAAGTGCGCAGCGTCAGCGCGCCAATCGCAAGAGCGGCCAGCCCCGATGACACCAGCGCCGTTAGCCAGATGATCGGCATCGATTTGGTGCCTTCTAGGCCCCAAATCATCGGCTGAAACGTTTGCGCGTGATGGGCCAGAATGCCCATCGCGTAGCCGCCGACACCAAAGAACGCCGCATGGCCTAGGCTGACCAATCCGCCAATGCCCAGTGCGATGTTCAGACCAACACCCGCCAACGCAAGGATCGCGACCTTGGTGGCCAGCGTGATTGTAAACGGCTCATCCGCCCACAGTGCCCACAATGGCACCGCCAACAGCCCGAGTGTGAGGGCCGCGTTTAACCAACGCTCAGGGATCATGCGCGTACTCCGAACAGGCCCGTTGGTCGCCAGATCAGGACCGCCGCCATCAAGATGTAGATCGCCATAGACGCCAAGGCCGAGCCGACTGTCGCCGCCGAGGATGCGGGCATGAACAGCGCGAACACACCGGGCAGAAGCAGCTTGCCCAACGTATCCGTCAGCCCCACCAACACCGCGCCCACCAGCGCCCCTTTGATCGAACCGATCCCGCCGATCACGATCACCACAAACGCGAGGATCAAGACCGGCTCACCCATGCCGACCTGTACCGATTGGATTGCCCCCACCAACGCGCCCGCTAGGCCCGCAAGTGCCGCCCCGAGGGCAAAGACGATTGTGTAGAGGCGTGAGATGTCGATGCCGAGGGCTGCGATCATTTCTCGGTCGCTTTCGCCGGCGCGGATTTGGATGCCCAGCCGGGTGCGGGTGATCAGCAGCCCAAGCCCAATCGCCACTGCGATGCCAACGCCGATCAGGAACAACCGATAGGTCGAATATTCGATCCCTCCGGGCAGGCTGATGGGGCCGGACAAAGCTGCTGGGATATTAAGGTACAAAGGAAATGAGCCAAAGACCCAGCGCGTGCCTTCGGAGAAGATCAGGATCAATGCGAAGGTCGCAAGCACTTGGTCGAGGTGGTCACGCGCATAGAGCCGCCGGATCACCAGAACTTCAACCAAGGCGCCCGCTGCGGCTGCTGCCGCCAATGCGGCACCCAGCGCCAACACGAATGAACCTGTGGCCCCCGCCACGGCCGCTGCCGCAAATGCGCCCACCATGAACAGCGACCCATGGGCCAGATTGATCAACCCCATCACGCCAAACACAAGGGTTAGCCCCGCTGCCATCAGAAACAGGGTCACGCCAAATTGCAGGCCGTTGAGGACCTGCTCGATCAGAAGAATAAGACTCATGGGAGAGCGAAATGGACCGGAGCGTGCCCCGGTCCAGTTAAATTACATCTTACAGTCTGCGCCGTAGACATCGCTGTGGTCTGTCAGGGCGGTGCCGATGATGCGGTTGGTGAAAACGTCGCCTTCTTGGATCACCTCACGGACATAGATGTCCTGAATCGGGTGGTGGTTATCTGCAAAGGCGAAATCCCCCCGGGTCGAGGCGAAATCTGCCGCCTTGAGGGCCGCGCGGAACGCATCGGCATCATTCACGTCGGCAGAGGCCATCGCGCTGAGCAACAGGTTGGCTGTGTCAAACCCCTGGGACGCATAGAGCGACGGCAGGCGGCCGTATTCCGCTTGGAAGCTTTCGACAAAGGCCGCGTTGGTCGCGTTGTCGATGTCCTTGTTCCACTGCGACGTGTTCACAACGCCCAATGCAGCGGCGCCCACGGCTTGCAGGATGCCTTGGTCAAAGCTGAACGCAGGGCCCACAACGGGCAGATCTACGCCGCTATCGGCGTACTGCTTGAGGAACGAAATCCCCATGCCGCCGGGCAGGAAGAAGAACACGCTGTCCGCACCCGATGCCCGGATTTGCGCTATCTCAGCGGCGTAATCGGTCTGGCCCAGCTTGGTAAAGACTTCACCGGCCAGCTCACCGCCGTACTGGCGTTTGTAGCCTGTCAGCGCGTCTTGGCCTGCGGGGTAGTTGGGCGCGAGGATGAAGCTGTTGGTGTAGCCAGCGGAGTTCGCATAGGCGCCAGCGGCTTCGTGCAGGTTGTCGTTCTGCCACGCGACGTTGAAATAGTTGGGGTGACAGCCACGACCCGCCAAGGCCGACGGGCCTGCGTTTGGCGACAGGTAGAATTTGCCTTGTGCGGTTGCCGCAGGCACCACAGCCATGGCGAGGTTGGACCAGATGATCCCTGTCATCACGTCCACTTTTTCGGACTGGATCATCTTGTCAGCCAGCTGCACAGCGATCTCAGGCTTGCGCTGGTCATCCTCGATGATGACTTCGATGTTGGTGTTGCCGGATTGGTTGATCGCCAGCATGAAACCATCGCGCACGTCGATGCCAAGGCCCGCGCCGCCGCCCGAAAGCGTTGTGATCATCCCGACTTTGACCGCTCCGTGGCCATCAGCCACCGCAGCCGTGCCAAAAGCAGCCACAGTGGCCGCGAGTGCAAGGTGTTTGAACATAGTAGTCCCCCTATTTGTCCCGTGGACGCCTGATCAAAAGGCTTTGAACGTAAGCGTCGTGAGCGTCCGCTCGATTCCATCGATGTCGAGCAGGTTGTCGTTGATATATTTGCCCACATCCTCGCCTTCGGGGATGTAGAGCTTGAGCAGCAAATCATATTCACCGGAGGTGGAATACAGCTCCGAGTGGATTTCGCGCAGCGCGATGGCATCGGCCACGGTGTAGCCTGTGCCGGGGCGGCAGCGAATTTGGACAAATACGCAGTTCATTTGTGTCTCCCGTCGGCACATGTTCTCGTGCGCGCAGAAAAGCATGGCCGAGCGCGGAAGGGTAGAGGCATTTTATCCCCTTGGCACACGCGTGTCCCACGTGCGTTCAAAAATGAGGGTGTCGCCCTCCCAGGCTTTGATCCACGAGGTAATGGCGAAATCGGGTCCATCGCCGCGTTGATAGACCTCGCATTCGGTTCGCACCTGCCACGCTCCGCGCCCCTTGCTGCGGGTCCAATGGAACCGCGCGCTTGCGGCGCCGGGGTCATCCATGGGGATAGTAAAGGTTTCGTGGACGCAGAGCCCGGTTTCCAGGCCATGGGTTGTGTCGCGATAAACGCCGTCGTCGCCAGTGATCTCCGTCGTGATAGTCCGGGCGCCGTGGTCGGTGATGATCCGCTTGGATTCGGCGCGCGGAGCGAGGGTTTCGGTCACAAGCGGTGGTGCCGAACGTGGCGGGCCAAAGCCCGACCATTCCGCGCCTGTCCGCCGCGGCACCTCTAGCGCGCCGCCGGTTATCCGCAGGGTCACAGGCTTGGGGCTGGGAAAGGCAAAGGGGAAGTAGCTTGGCGCAATAGCGATCCGTAGGCGGTGCCCTTTGGGCAGGCGATAGGCGATCTGATCAAGCGGAACGTCGATCTCCATCGTCGCGCCGGGGGCCACATCCACCGGGACATCATGACCACTGCGGTGGCGTAGGTTTAGCATCCCCATCGTAATAAGCGCGGATGTCCCGTCGGGTCGCAGGTCACACAGCCGCACGACCACCTGTGCATGGGTTTGATCCGCGCTTAGCGTCAGGCGCACGTTGGGCGCGCCGAGGATTTGCACCTCGTCCTCCAAGGGTGCGCTGTCGAAACACAGCGCAAGCGCGTCATCAGGGCGTTGATCCGAGGGCAGCTCACCGGGGCCAAAGCCAAAGGGAAAAAACTCACCGGCAGATAGGCCATGGGCGGCCTCCGTCCGGGTGAGTGCATCAACGGTGCCTGCGGTGTCGGCCAGCACGTCGCCGTTCAGGTGAAGTGCAAGCATGGGTGCGTCCGCCACGCCCTCTTGGCCCACCCAAACACCGGGGCGGGTCGTGAGGCTGACCTCGGGTTTGATCGATTCCATCATCCACGCGCGGTAGGGCGGGTCGTCCATTACGCCGGTCTCAGCGCCTTTTAACCAATGGTCGTACCAGCGCAGCATTTCATCCAGAAAACCGATTTGCGGACCGGGCACGCCGATGTGCGGGTATTTGTGGTTCCATGGGCCTACGATGGCGCGGCACGGGGCGGACAGATTTTCCAACAGTGCGGCCGGTGTGTTGCGGTAACCGTCGTGCCACCCGCCCACGGCCAAAACGGCGGCTTCGATCGCACCCCAATCCTCACACACTGAGCCATGCTTCCAATAGTCATCGCGGTGGCTGTGCTGCGCCCAACGGGTCGCGAGGTCAGGGGTGGCCTCAAGCCGCTGTTGCCACATCTCGCGCCAAGCATCACCCACAAGGGCCGGATCCGGCGGGACCGAAAACCACGACAGCGCTGTTGCCGCCCAGCCGGAGTTTTCGCCCAGCATAACGCCGCCCTTGTAGTGGATGTCATCGGCGTAGCGGTCGGTGGTTGAGCAGAGCGTGATGACCGCCTTTAGGGCCGGGGGGCGGCGCATCGCGACTTGCAGGCTGTTAAACCCGCCCCACGAAATACCCTGCATCCCGACCGTACCACTGCACCAATCCTGCGCAGCCAGCCATGCAATCACATCACACGCATCCGATAGCTCGGTTTCGGTGTATTCGTCATGCATCACCCCTTCGCTTTCGCCGTTGCCACGGGTGTCCACGCGGACGCAGGCATATCCGTGACCGGCCAGATAGGGGTGGCCCAGCGCGTCACGCACAGCCGTGCCATCGCGTTTCCGGTATGGGATGTACTCGAGAATAACCGGCACGGGCCCCGCCCCCTCAGCCCGCCAAATACGCGCCGAAAGGTGGGTCCCATCGGGCAGAGGGATCAGAACATGAGGGTCTTCTGAGATCGGAAAGGGAAACTCTGTCACCGTGTCCATGGATGCTTCGCCTTGCTGGGATACGTCACAAAAATGGCGGCGAAGTTGCCCTCGCCGCCATGTGGTCTGGATATGGGCGCGTGGTTACGCGAACCACCAACGCTCGGCGACTTTGTTGCCGTCGTTTTCCCAGTTGGCGGCGATGTTGCCATCATTCGCCAAGGATTTGGAGTGTGCGGCGATGAAGTTCGCCCACATGGCCACGATTGCGCCGCCATCGTCCTGCAACAGGCGCTGTGCCTCCCAGTAGAGGTCCTTGCGCTTGGTCTGGTCGGTCTCAGAGCGAGCCGAGACGACCACATCGTTGAAGCGATCTGCGCTTTCGGTGTTTTTCCAAGCGGTATCGTTCCACTCTGTGTCAGAGGTGTAGGCCGCCGAGTACATCCAGTCTTGGGTCGGACGACCGCCCCAATAACAAGCGCACCAGCCTTTTTTGTTCCACACGTTCGACCAGTAGCCATCCGATGGCTCACGGATCAGTTCGATCTCAATCCCGGCTTCCGCGGCGGAGGCTGCGATCAACTGACCCGCATCAACGGCACCTGCAAAGGCAGCATCGGCAACGGACAGTTGGATCGGGCCGGAGTGGCCGGACTTTTCGTAATGGAAGCGCGCGCGATCGGCATCGAACTCATGCACCGGCAGTTCGGTGTTGAGGAAGGGCATCGCCGAGGACACAGGCACGTCGTTACCGGCCGCACCGTGACCCAGCAGAACCTTGTCCACCAGTTCCTGACGCTTGATCGCTAGCTTCAGCGCCATGCGCAGGTCGTAGTTGTCAAACGGGCCCACATCGAGGCGCATCGGGAACGTGTAGTGCTGTGTCCCGGTGACTTCCATCAGGTTCAGCGTTGGCACACGAGCCATTAGGGCGACCGTTTTGGGGTCCATGCTATCGGCGAAATCCACATCGCCGGACATGATCGCGCTTTGCCGCGCGGTCGTGTCGAGAACCGACAGGAATTCAACCTCGTCAAAGTTGGCGCGGCCTTCTTTGAAATAGTTGGGGTTGCGCTTGAACGCGGCGCGTACGCCAGGCTCAAAGCTTTCGATCATGTAGCCGCCAGTGCCCTCAAGGCCCTGATTGTCGCCACCCTCGGGTTGGATCATCAGGTGATAGTCCGACACGATAAAGGGGAAGTCGGCGTTGCCGCTTTCAAGCTCAAACACGACCTGGTTGTCGCCGTCCTTGCGGATTTCTTTGACGGCAGTGATCAGACCCTTCGCGGCAGAGGTGCTGTCCTCGGCGCGGTGACGGTTGAACGTGGCGATCACGTCCTCTGGGGTCATGGTCTTGCCGTTGTGGAACTCAACACCGCGGCGCAGGTTGAATACCCAAGTGGACGCGTTGTTCGAGGGCTCAAAGCTCTCAGCCAGTTCGCCGACCAGCTCACCGGTGTTCGAGACTTCGGTCAGGTAGTTGCCGCGTGCAAATTGCACGGCCTGCATGAACCCGTTTTCTGAGTTGGCGGGGTCCATCACATCGGTGGTGGAGCCGTAGCCAAACGCTTGGCGTAGCTTGCCGCCGGTTTTAGGAGTAGCGGCTTCGGCTTGGCCAGCCAGCGACAGCGCCGCGGGCAATGCCACACCGGCAGCCAGCGCCGACATCACAAAGGAACGGCGGTCAATCTGCTTTTCCGTGAGCAGCTTTGCGCGGTTCTTGAGGTAGATATCCTTTTGTTTCGTCACAGTTTTTCTCCCTGCTGTCTGACGACGCGTCTCATACGTTATGCCGTGTGCCGGTCGCACACCGCCCGGAGACGTCTGCGCGCAATGGTACCAGAGGATTTCCAACTGTGAAGGGGCTTTCCCGGAAAATGTCGTAAATGTTAAGATGGTAGTCGCAGATAGGCTGTTTACAATTTCCCGTTGTACACCAATGATGTGGCATAAAGCTGCCACAGAGCGGCGTAAAAGGGGGACGCACCTAGTGCATCCAGTATTTAAAACGGTTCTCAAGCGGCTTGGCTTGGGTGTTGCGACGTTGTTTGTGGTCTCTGCGATCATCTTTTCCAGCATTTCCATGTTGCCGGGGGATTTTGGCGAGGCTGTTCTAGGGCAGGCCGCGACCGAAGAAACTGTGGCCGCGTTCCGCGATGAACTGGGGCTCGATGAGCCGGCAGTTGTA
>Ga0228634_1001803_pt1 | contig 11576 bp, 7 predicted proteins | sample 42DmetaG_FD_190063 | JGI IMG/M metagenome (GOLD analysis project Ga0228634, IMG submission 190063) | Seawater microbial communities from Monterey Bay, California, United States - 42D | ecosystem: Environmental > Aquatic > Marine > Coastal | place: USA: California | collected 2016-09-27
CCGTTTAAGCATTCGGCCACCCATTGCTGTTTGGGTTTCATCTAAAATATCAGCTAAAGTTTTTGCGTTATCATTAGGGGAGGATAAAAGCTCAAGATTTCTAACTGTAAACCGGTCTAGCCAGACATAGCGTTCTTCTTCAATCCTAGAAATACTTGTGATATGGTCAAGCCGTTTATGTTGATTTTCTCCTAAATAGTGAAATATAGCCCCGGCTGCGATAGTGGCTTTTGGTAATTCTTGAATGCCAAAACCTTTTAAAGTTTTAGTTTGAAATTGTTTGTTCAAGGTTTCTTCAGCATAATCTTTTGTAAAAATCCATTCATCAAGCCTGAAGGTGTAATGTCCATCGTTAAATAGCGCCTCAAAGGTTGTTTTTTTGTTTTTTTGAAATATAATTTCACTCGGTCGAAATCCAGAAATTAACTTTTGTAAATATTCTGGATTACCCTCTGCCACTAAGAATTCACCTGTTGAAACATCTAAAAAAGAAATCCCGTGTGTTTTATCATCAAGGTAAATACCACACAGAAAGTTGTTTTTCCGTTGCTCAAGAACCTCATCATTAAAAGAGACACCTGGAGTAACAAGCTCCGTCACACCTCTCTTAACGATTTTTTTTGTCAATTTAGGATCCTCGAGCTGGTCACATATCGCTACGCGTTCTCCTGCACGAACGAGCTTCGGTAAATAGGTATTTAGAGAGTGGTGAGGGAATCCAGCAAGTTCAATGTGGGCCGCTGCACCATTTTTTCTTTTGGTAAGAATAATACCTAAAATTTTAGAGGCGGTTACCGCGTCTTTTCCAAAAGTTTCGTAAAAATCTCCAACGCGAAAAAGCAATAGGGCTTCCGGATGTTTAGCCTTAATCGCATTATATTGTTTCATTAAAGGAGTTTCCGAGCTCCCTTTTTCTTTAGAAGATTTCGCCAAGTGAAATGATTTTGTAACTTTTGTAAAGTTAATGGGCTCCTCTTGGAATTCAAAGCGTTACAAACGGAACTTTAGAATTAGATGAATAAAAAATTAAAACTTTGGGAATTAGAAAGAAAATCCCCCGAGGAATTCAAGTCGCAACCAAAGTTTCCAATTGTTATCATATTGGATGATATTCGTTCTTTAAACAATGTTGGTTCTTTTTTCAGAACAGCAGATGCATTCAATGTGACTCGGGTTATTTTAGGTGGAATTACGGCTTGCCCTCCACACAAGGATATTCGAAAAACAGCGTTGGGTGCTACGGAAACGGTAGAGTGGTCGTATTCAGAGAATTTAGAACAGGAATTGGTTGCGCTGCGAAAAGAGGGCTTCACAATTGGAGCAATTGAACAAACAGAACAGACCACCCTATTGCAAGAAGTTGCAGCATTTGACATCAAACCATATGCCTTGATTTTTGGAAACGAGGTAAATGGTGTAAGGCAGGAGTTGGTTGATCTTTCTGATTGTGTTATTGAGATCCCTCAATTTGGAACAAAGCATAGCTTTAATGTTAGTGTATGTGCAGGAATTGTACTTTGGGAGTTTTGTAAAAAATTCATTGATTGATGCGAGTTCTATTTTCATTTTTATTCATTACACAGATAACGATTGCTCAGAATGTAAATATCACTCTTTTAGACAACTGGCAAGACACGAGTCTCCTTAGTAACTCAAGTGGTGTGCGCTATAGCGGTTGTTTTGCTTTTGAAAGAGAGAACATTGAATATGTAGTAATGGGAACAACTGAAGGCGCCTCTTTTTTTCAGTTAACGGATGCCGATGCGATAGTTTTTATTGACGATATACCCGGGTCATATGTTTCATCGCAAGCGATAACCCGAGAATATGGAATATATCAAAACTATGTATTTGCAATAGGTGATGAAGGTAATGCGAGTTTACAAATAATAGATATCTCTTTTTTACCAGATTCTTTATCCTTAGTGAAAGAAATCCAAGACGAACGGGTGGGTAAGGCACACACTATCCATGTGGACTCTGAACATAAACTTTTGTATTTATGTTCTGTAACGCCAATTATTAATGGTCAGGCAGGAAGCCTAGTTCCACTGCGCGTTTTTTCAATAGAAAACCCATTAGAGCCTATATTGATTTGGCAAGGTTTTGAGGATCTTCCCGAGGTACATGACTTGGAGCTAAGAGATGAAATTGCGATTTTGAATTGTGGGTTTGATGGGCTGCGCGTCTATGATTTTTCTAATCCCGAAGCACCAGTATATTTGTCAAATTTGGAGTTTTATTCCAACCAAGGATACAATCATCAAGGGAGCTTAAGCCCTAATAAAGAAACATATGTTTTTGCAGATGAAACGCCTGGGACACTTCTTAAAAAATGCAATGTTACAGAAGATTACGAAATTCAAATCCAGCATAATTTTGGGCGACCTGACATCCCTTATTTAAAGACGCCGCATAATATTTATGTAAGCAATAACCTAGCCTACGTTGCTTATTACAACGACGGGTTGCGGATATATGATTTGCGTACGGACCCACCTTCGGAAATCGCCTCATATGACACCCATGAGGATGCTCCAGGAAACACTTTTTCTATGTGGGGCGCTTGGGGCATCAGTACAGAGCTTCCAAGCAAAAGATTGGTAATTTCTGATCGCATTACAGGCTTATACCTTTTTGATTTTGAACGAGACTTATTCGAAGTGTCACAAGCTTCTTCAGACCTTTTTGTTTATCCAAACCCTGGATCTTCTGAAGAGCCATCAATACTCCGTTTGCCTGAAGGATCAAGCTTTCCTTGCACAGTTAGTTTGTATTCCGCAACAGGAACCCTTGTTTTCAAGCAGACCATTCAAGATAAATCATACCTAAGCATCAATTGTCCCACCGCAGCGGGACATTATATGATTGAGGTACAATCGGTCAATTCATTTGACGGTACAGTTCATAGAAAAAAACTAGTGCTTAATTAGAGTGTAGCAATACAACGTGTTGTGCTTCAATAGCTTTGATTTAAACAAAACAGGTGTTTTTTTGTTATAAACATGAAATCAAATAGCTTTCATGCAAGGACAAAAAAAGTACGATTATATATTCGCAGGTTTTGGAGCCAGCTCTTGTATTCTTGTCCATGAATTGTCTAGAAAAGGATTGTTAGAAAATAAATCAATCTTAGCGATAGATCCATCTGAAAAAAAGGTTAATGACAAAACATATTGTTTCTGGGCCGAAGAGAACGATGAAATCACAAAAGACTTTGCACCACTAGCCTCTCATTCGTGGTCAAAAGTAGCTATCGATCAAAATCCTGCGCAGCGCATTAGCCCTTTAACTTACTATCATATAAATAGTCTAGATCTATACAATTCAGCGAAGAAGATTTTAGAACAGCATAATGGCGTGTTTTTAAATACTGCTGTAAACAATATATGTGAACAAGAAACTACGATCATAGAAACGAATCATGGCACCTTTGAAGGTAGGACAATATATGATGGCCGTCCACCTGAAACAGATGACATTCAGTATTCACATCAAAATATTCTTCAATCATTTATTGGGTACAAAATTAAATTAAAAGACAGCAAACTGGATCCTGACGCCTGTACCTTAATGGATTTTAATGTAGCTCAACAAAGTCATACTCAATTCGTTTACGTTCTGCCTTTTTCAGATCAAACAGCTTTGGTAGAGCTTACAAGGTTCGGCTCAAAAGTTATTTCTCAAAAAGAGTCTGAAACAATTTTAAATGAATATATAGAAGCGCATTACGGGACCTATGAAGTTATTGGCACAGAGCAAGGTGTTATTCCTATGTTCATGGATTTAGCAAAGCCGATATCTCTTAAAAATGTTGTGCCTATCGGAACAAGAGCAAACAAAGTCAAACCCAGTACGGGTTATGCATTTAAGAACATGTATGCGCATTCAAAGGCCATAACCAATAATGCCCAAACAAAGGCCGTTTCTCCTCGATTTAGACTTTATGACCGTCTACTTATCTTGATTTTAGCGTTGTGGCCGGAAAAAGGGCGCCCTATTTTTCAACGACTTTTCGCTGTTAAAAAAACGAGTTATGTACTCAGGTTCTTAGATGAAAAAACATCCATATGGGAAGACGCTTCAATGTTCTATAAACTACCTATCGGTGTTTTCTTAAAAGCATGTTTTGTTCTTTCAATCAAAAAATCAAGGTCATTAGCGCTCCTTTTTGGACCCGTCTTATTGTATTATGCACTTAACTACTTTAGTCCAAATATTTCAAATATTGTGCTTTATATTTTGTTGCTATTGGGCCTCATCGCAGTAGGTATTCCACATGGGGCAATGGACCATATGACAGAAGCCTTATCGAAAACCAAACGTATTACGCTCCCTTTTGTGATTAAATACCTGGGTCTAATGGCAATGGTATATGTTCTTTGGGTTCTTTCCCCTGGAATTGCGGTGTTCAGTTTTATCCTCTATTCTGCTTGGCATTTTGGAGAAACAGACACCCAAGAGTGGGAAATATATTCAGCGGCAATAGGTTTGTGCTGGGGGGTGCTATTTTTTATTGGTCTTTTTGCCTCTCATTTACCAGAATTAAATGGTGTTTTGAGCCTTCTTGGGGCTGGCGCTATAGATGTATACATAAACCCTAAAGACATCTTTTTAGCAAGCTTAGCACTATCCTTTGTAATAGCCAGCTATAATAAAAGCATGCAATGGATATTTTTATTGGCTTTTTTATTCCTAAGCCAGTGGATGCCGTTAGTAATATCTTTTGGGATATATTTTATTTTTCATCACAGCTATAAAGGGTGGAGTCATTTAAAACAAGCGCTCGGTGAAAGTGATGTTTCTCTTTTTAAGAATGCCCTACCTTTTAATTTAGGAGCGATGGTCTTGTTTTTTATTTTCTTTTTGAATCCATCAGCCACCTTTGAGGCCAATACATCGGTGTTTTTTGTATTTATTTCTTGTATTAGTTTTCCTCATATATTTTGTATGCATAGATTTTATACACTCAAGAAAACGTCACAAAAATTAGATAGGACGAACCAATAACTCGTCATTTTCTTTCGAAACCTTCAAAAGGTTTTTCTTTGCCAATCCTTTCATGGCAGTATCCCACGCCTTATTACTAAAGTCAAATTGAGATTTAAGCTCAGCCAATGCAATTTGTTCATGATTTTTGAGGGAGTCATGAATTAATTTTTCATTTTCAGTAAGGTCAATTTTGACCTCTTTTTTTTCAGGTCTCATCTGTGGGAAAAACAAAACTTCTTGAATAGAAGAGTTGTTGGTTAGAAACATACAAAGTCTATCAATACCGATTCCCATACCAGATGTAGGGGGCATCCCGTATTCGAGAGACTTGACGAAGTCCTGGTCGATAAACATTGCTTCGTCATCACCTTTTTCAGCAAGCTTCACTTGTTCCTCAAAACGAGCTTTTTGATCAATCGGATCATTAAGTTCTGTGTACGCATTCGCCAATTCTTTACCATTTACCATAAGCTCAAATCGTTCCGTCAGCTCAGGGTTGTCACGATGTTTTTTACAAAGAGGAGACATTTCGACAGGGTAGTCAGTTATAAAGGTAGGTTGTATGTATAGGTGTTCACATTTTTCGCCAAATATTTCATCGATTAATTTCCCTTTACCCATACTTTCATCCGCAGGAACATCAATTTTTTTACATGTTTCACGGAGTTCATTTTCATTCATAGCAGAAATGTCAATACCCGTATGTTCTTTGATAGCATCAATCATGGATATTCTTTTAAAAGGTCTTTTAAAGCTCACCTTGTTTTCTCCAATTTGGACATCAGTGGTGCCTAGAACATCATTACATATATTTTCAAGCATCTCTTCCGTGAAATCCATCATCCACTTGTAATCTTTGTACGCAACGTAGATTTCCATTTGCGTAAACTCAGGATTGTGTGTGCGGTCCATTCCTTCATTTCTGAAATCTTTAGCGAATTCATACACGCCATCAAAACCGCCTACAATTAGTCTTTTTAAGTAGAGCTCATTAGCGATTCTTAGATATAATGGAATATCCAAGGCGTTGTGATGTGTAATAAATGGTCTTGCTGCAGCTCCCCCTGGAATAGATTGTAATATTGGTGTTTCAACCTCTAAGTATTCTTTGCTATTCAAAAACGCTCGCATAGAAGCGATTATTTTTGAACGCTTGATAAAAGTTTCTTTTACATGTGGATTTACAACGAGGTCGACATAACGCTGTCTGTATCTTGTTTCCGGATCCGTTAATGCATCGTAAACTTTTCCTTCTGCATCCGTTTTTGGAAAGGGTAGTGGCCTTATGGATTTACTTAGCAGAGTGAGTTCCTTAACATTTACAGATGTTTCACCAACCTGAGTTTTAAAAACAGTACCCTTTATACCTATAAAGTCACCAAGGTCTAAAAGCTTTTTAAAAACGGTATTGTATAAAGCTTTATCCTCACCAGGACAGAGCTCATCTCTGTTTAAGTAGATTTGAATGCGGCCTTCAGAGTCCTGTAGCTCAGCAAACGAGGCCTTGCCCATTATTCTTCTACTCATCATGCGGCCTGCAAGACAGACCTCTTTGCCCTCTTCATAGTTTTGAAGCAGCTCACTAGACAGTGCATCTACAGGGTATAATGGTGCTGGAAAAGGGTCAATATTTAATGATCTCAGCTTATTCAGAGACTCTCTTCTCTGAATTTCTTGTTCTGACAATTCGTGGTTACTCATGCGATAATTCGTTATAATGTGCAAAGATAAAGGAAAACCTGATTTTATTGAGGTTTATAAGACTCATCAATTCGTCTTTTGTGAACTTTCTAGAAGCAAATTAAGCCCTTTGAGTTCATCTTCAGTAAATTCTCTCCATTTACCTACCGGAAGATCAAGCTCAATATTCATAATTCTGACCCGCTGTAATTTGGTTACGCGATAATCAAGGAATTCACACATCCGCCGAATTTGTCTATTGAGCCCTTGTGTTAAAACAATGCTAAATTCGTTTTGCCCTAATTTTTTAACCGTACAGGGTTTGGTAACGGTATCGAGGATTGGAATACCAGTTGACATTTTTTGTATAAAAGAAGAAGTAACTGATCTGTTTACCCTTACGATATATTCTTTTTCATGTCCGTTTCTTGCCCGTAAAATTTTATTGACGATGTCTCCATCATTTGTAAGGAAGATCAACCCTTCACTTGGTTTGTCTAATCTTCCTATGGGAAATATGCGTTTGGGATAATTGATATAATCAATAATATTGTCTCTTTCCACTCGTGTATCTGTGGTACAAACAATCCCAATTGGTTTATTGAATAGAAGGTAAACATGCTTGTCTGTTCTTTTAGAAATAGATCTTCCATCTACCTCAACAGAGTCTTGCTCCTGAACTTTAGTTCCGAGCTCAGGTTTTATACCATTAAGTGTAACTCGTCCTTGTTCAATTAGTTTATCGGCCTCTCTTCTTGAACAGAAGCCAACTTCACTCAAGTATTTATTTAGGCGTACAGGAAATTGATGGCTTGTGCGCATGATTCAAAGATACTCAAAGGAAGCATAGCTAAAAATAAAGCGCAATAAAAAAGAGGGCCGAAGCCCCCTTTTATGCTAATCACTAAAGTTCAACTACTTTTTGAAAAACTTGCTGGTTTTAGTACCTGCTGCATTACTTAATACGAGCGTGTACATACCGTCTTTTAAATCTGATACTGATATATTTTGGTTCGAAGTTGTTCCATTAGAAACGATTTGTCCTAAAGTATTCACGATTGAGAAATCAAATGTTTCATCACTACTAAACTGAATAGAGTTTACCGCAGGGTTCGGATAAACTTCAATAGGGGTGTTCGCCACTTCATTAACGCCTAGGTTTGGAGGAAGAAGAACTCCATCAATGATGTGTACAATTCCATTATCTGAAAATACATCTGGTGTTGTTACCATTGCATCATTGATCATAACACCATTCGTTAAATCAACTACAATATCACTGCCATTCAGCGTTGGTACAGGGCCATTCACGAGATCTCCGGAGGTTACAGGACCAGCAACAACGTGGTATAATAACACATCTGCTAGATTAGGAAGTGCTAGTATGCCTGCTAAATCTGTATCAAGAGCCGTTGCTAAGGCGTCAAACGCATCATTCGTCGGTGCAAATACAGTAAATATGTTGTAAGGATCTGTTAAGGCTGGCAGTAGTTCTGCTGTGATAACAGCTGTTGCAAGTGTTGAAAAACCATTATCAATAGCAATATCCACCACCGTTTCATTAGGCAATAGCACGCCATCAAGTACGTGAACAACTCCATTACCTGTTGTGATATCGGTAGCAGTTATTTGTGCTTGATTAACATAAGCTTCACCAGTTGACTTAACAGTAAGTTTCAGGTCGTTAATTTGACTTAAACTTTCGACAATAGCGCCGTTAGTTACATCTGCAGCAAAAACTTCGCCCCCAAGTACGTGGTATACTAATACTTGTGCTAAATCGGCAGGAGTAATAACCTCAGGAGAAAATAAATCCTCGAAAGGAACGCCTACAGCTGCGGCCAGATTTTCAAACGCTTGATCTGTTGGTGCAAAAACGGTGTAAACGGCCAAAGGATCTGTTAATGCCGGCATGAGCTCAGCTGTGATGACCGCAGTTGCAAGTGCATTAAAACCGTTGTCAATAGCAACATCAACAACTGTTTCAAACGGTAACAATACACCATCTGTTGCGTGCACAACTCCATTGTCTGCGTTTAAATCTGCAGCAACAACCATTGCTTGATTGGCGTATACGCTACCTGCTGCAGTTTTGGTTAGTTTCAATGTGTTGGTCGTTGATACTGCATCAACAATAGCACCATTGGTAACCGCTGCGGCTGGAACAGTCGCTCCTACAACGTGATAGGTAAGTACATCTGTTAAGTTTGGCAATGCCAAAATACCGTTGATGTCCGTGCCAAGCGCTGCAGCTAAAGCGTCGAAAGAAGCATCTGTTGGCGCAAAGACTGTAAATTCAGCAGAACCATCAGATAAAACGGCATCCAACCCTTCTTGGACAAGAGCAGCTTCTAAATAATTGTGGTCTGGACTTCCGGCAATAACGTCAAAGACCGTTGTTTGTGCAAAAGATGATGATGCCAAAAACAGAGCGGCAGCACCAAAAATGTGTTTAAAGTGTTTAATAATAGTAAAGTTAGTTTTCATTTTGTTTAATTTTTAATTCACAAGCTTAAACAAAACCTTAGTACTTTTGTTCTTTTTTCCTTGAAATAATTTAAAAAAAAGCAAAAAAACACATCTAATTAATTGAAATATAGAGTCTTATGAAAAAAAGTATTTTTTAATTTATCCATGTATACTTTCTGTGACCATGTAACACATTACTGCCCCCAATGGATTTTAAAACAAATTCACTTGCCGGGGATTCAACAGAATTCTTTTGAAACCCTCTGTGAAGTGCCTCATAAGTTTTAGCATCAATTGCTATACGTTTTGATAATCTATCAAACAAATGAAACTCTTTCACTACTTTATCCCATCCAGGCTGCAGTATTCCTTGAAAAACTTTTGATTTAGCCCCACTTCCATAAGCGCAAAAACCAATTTTTTTGTAGTTTAAATCTGTTTGATCATTCATATCAATTTCGAGCGTAGACATTAAGGCTAGAAAAATAGAACCTGTATATTGATTGCCTACTAAAGCTGAAGCTTTTTGCGTTTTTTCTATCTTTTCTTTTGTAAAATGTTGGTATTGTGATGTTTTAGAAATAAGTCTACGGTAAGCATTTTTTGCTTTTTCTTGTTCCTCAGGAGTCAAGCTTTTCATATGGTTAATGTCAAGAGACGGGTCCGTACCTATTTCTTTGACAATGGCATTCCCCTCATCAGTATGTATACGGTCCATCATGAATATATCTGGAAACATTCTTTTACCCTGAAATGCATAAGGCAGGTGCACCACAATTCTTTGCCACGAAGCCGTAATTATTTCTTCATTATTCGCATGCTGTTTAATTTTTGATTTAAAGTCAATAAATGCCTCTTTGACTGCCTCTGTGTAACATCTGTTCGACAGCTGACCGTCAAAAACCGGAGTGTCTTTATGAATTGTGAGGGCTTCTTCTTGAAATAGGATGTTGTCTTTTTTAGTAGACTTAGGAATAAGTGCTACTATTTTTTCAGCAACATCATGAGGTATGGTGACCCCAGTTTCTTTGGCAAGATCTATTACTTCTTGCACCATATCAATAAGTGCTAACTTTCTCTTGGGTTTAAAGAAGTCATGAACAGGGTTCGTAGCGACACCCCAAATGTCTTCTATTATCATTAGTCTCGGGTTTTGCTTAATGAGCATGGCTCCGGCACCTGCGCCCTGTGTATATTCTCCTGGTGAATTTAAATCGTATTTAGCATCATCAGAGAAAACAACAATGCCTTGCCTATTCTCAGCACCTCCACGGGCCACCCAATCTAAGGTATTGTGCATGGCGTCAACACCTCCGATACAGGCAAACGTTAGGTCAGTAACATCACAATGACTGAAGCTCCCGGCACCATATTTTTGTTCTAACATTTCAACAATGTATGTTGCAGTCGGCTTAGCTCCATCAAGTGCAGATTCAGTACCAAGATAAATACGCCCTATATCTTTTGGATTGAGCTGATTTCTTTCAATAAGCCTCAGACAAGCATTCGCACCCATCGTTGCCGGGTCCTCATGAACATCGGGAATGGACATAGATTCAAGTCCAAGTCCCTTATTTAGCTTTGCGAAATCTAAATTGCGAAAATTAGCAAAGTCCTCTATTCTAAAATGTAGCTTGGGAAAATAAACGGCAATATCATCAATTCCTACTCCTTCCATAGTTTGTTTTTGGTTTGTCCCGATTTTGTTGCAGTGCAAATTTGTTTAAGCGGGCTAATTTAATTGAATTACTTACAATTATGCGCAGTATTTGTTCTTTTCAACTTAAATATTCATGAATTACTTTTTAAACTGAACAAAAGAACGGAATAGTTATTGCTTTAAAATAATTATGCTCAAAACGTGTTACGAACTCACAAAGAAGAGTTGATAATTAGCGGGTGCATTCCTTCAAGGGTAGAGGGAATGCATTTAATTTAGAGGGGAATGAAAGCAAAGGCAAAAAAGATCTTCAAATGGTTTTCCATTGTATGTATGGCGCTACTTGTAATTGTAAGCATCTCAGTTTACCTTTTGCAGGATAAAATTATAAGTAAGGCTATAGATGAGCTCAATAAAAACCTAGAAGTACCAATGAGTGTAGATAGGGTTGAGTTTGCATTTTGGTCAAGCTTTCCAAACATATCCATTGATCTTTTAGATGTTAAAATCCCTGGGAAGCTTATGAAAAGTGACCTTTTAATCAGTGAAAAATTTAATTTGAGATTTAATCCGCTTGATTTAATTTACGGGGATTATAAGCTTAAACAAATAAATATTACCAAAGGGTCGCTTAACCTCATCGTTGATTCTTTAGGCAATGAAAACTTTGACATTATCAAAGATTCGAAGGATGGGAATGATTCAGATTTTAAACTCGCTTTAAAAGCAGTTAAGCTAAAGGAGATGAATGTACGGTATCAAAACCTAGTCACAT
>Ga0228634_1001804_pt1 | contig 11572 bp, 8 predicted proteins | sample 42DmetaG_FD_190063 | JGI IMG/M metagenome (GOLD analysis project Ga0228634, IMG submission 190063) | Seawater microbial communities from Monterey Bay, California, United States - 42D | ecosystem: Environmental > Aquatic > Marine > Coastal | place: USA: California | collected 2016-09-27
TATTGAGATGCTCAAAGACGAAGATTCACGTATGTTGAATGCTGACTTCGGTGGAGCAGGTCTACAAAACGGCTTGGTCTTAAACAACCTACACGGCTTCCGTATTTACCAATCTAACTCACTACCTGCAAAAGGTACAGGGGCTGGAACTTCTGGTGCATTAGCACAAGACGTAAACTTTGGTGTTATCGTAGCTGGTCAAGACGATGCTGTTGCTTCTGCTGAGCAGATCAACAAGGTCGAGAACTATCGTGACCCAGATTCATTCGCTGACATCGTTCGCGGTATGCATCTTTACGGGCGCAAGATTCTTCGCCCAGAAGCATTAGTCACAGCGCACTACAACGCTGCGTAATAAAACTTAATATTGGGGCTGGTTTTATACTAGCCCCTTTATGTACATTTAAAACCTCTTAGGAATTAACATGGCGACTTATATAAATCTAGTGAATGAATTACTTCGTCGTCTTAACGAAGTTGAGATTAGTGAAGCAGACTTTACTACAACTAAAAACGTTCAATCTCTAGCTAAAGATGCTGTTAATTCTTCTATACGTGAAATACTACAAGATGCACAGGAGTGGCCTTTCACTCTAGTAACATATCAACATACGTTATCTTCTGGTACTAGCATATATGATTTCCCTGCTGATTATTCAAAAGCTGATTGGGAAACTTTCTATCTAACAAATGCAGAATCTGCCCACCCTACACACCTACCTAGTATCTCTTACGAAAGTTATGTATCAGAAAAGAGAAGCATAGATGATGTAGCTGGTGTAAGTGGCTATGGTAAGCCTACTACTGTATATAAAACACAGAGCACTAAGTTTGGAGTCACGCCTCCTCCTGATGCTTCTTATGTTATAGAGTATAGCTACTGGAAGTTCCCTGCAGATTTAACACTCAGTGATGACATTTGTATAATACCTGACAGATTTAGACATGTAGTACTTGATGGTGCTATGATGTACTTAATGCACTTTAGATCTAATGAACAGTCTGCACAGTTACATGCGGATAAGTTTAAAAAAGGTATAAAGACTATGCGTAGACTATTAGTAGATACTAAAGATTACCTAAGGTCTACTGTAATAAACCGAGTAGGAAACTCTTTCTATAAGAATGATGTTTAAATGGCAGATAAGCTTAATACATACCTATCAGTTTGTGCTGGAGGATTGATCACTAATGTTGATCCTTTAACCCAAGCTTCAAACTTATCAGGTAGTGCCATACGCATGATAAACTATGAACCTGCTTTAGCTGGTGGTTATCGTCGTGTTAGTGGCTACTCTAATGAATATGGTACTGTTCCAGGGACAGGTGCTGTGCTAGGTGTAGCAGTAAATGGCAACTTAGATGATGGTATATTTGCATGTAGAAAACCTACATCTGGTCACGACTACTTATACAAGTGGCAGGATTCAAGTGATTCTTGGGTAGCTATACCTGAGGTTGGCAATCCTGATATGACTAATGTTAGTAAAATAAGATTTACTAGCTTTAACTGGGCAGGTGAAGTATTACTTCTTACGGATGGAGTAAACCCTGCATCTGCATATAATGGTACTGCATACTCACAGATAACACACGCACAAGCTCCAAATGACCCTAAATATTCTGAAGAGTTTGCATCTCACATTTTTCTGTGTGGTGATTCCTCTGAACCATATAATATATATTTTAGTGCTCCTCTAAACTACTCTGACTTTAGCCCTGCAAATGGTGCTGGTGTTATTAATGTAGGTTATACTATAACAGCTATTAAAAAGTTCCGTAACCAATTATACATCTTTGGTGCTAACAATATTAAAAGGCTGACAGGTAATAATGCAGCTAACTTTGTCTTAGAGAATGTTACTTCAAATATGGGTTGCCTTGCTCCTGATTCTGTAGTAGAATTTGGTGGTGACTTACTTTTCTTAGGACCTGATGGTATACGTCCTATTTCTGGTACTGATAAAATTGGTGATGTTGAACTTGCTACTGTGTCTAAAGAAATACAGTCTATCTTCGATAACTACTATTTATCAGAACAGATAACAGACATTTCTATTGTGGTACTTAGGAAGAAGTCACAGTTTAGATTCTTCTTTAAGAATGACTCATCTCTATCTTTAATAGGTGGTATACGTAAGAGTCAGAATAAACAGAGTATCTTTGAGTATAGTCAGTTGATTGGTATAGAAGCTAACTGCGTTGATAGTGGATATATAGGACAGTTTGAACACGTAATACACGGTGATGGTTCTGGTAAAGTACATCGCCAAGAAAGAGGTAATAGTTTTGATGGACAAGATATATTTAGTCTATATCAAAGCCCTTACTTTTACATGGAAGATCCAGAGGTACGTAAGGTAGTGCATAAAGTAAATACATACCTTAAGTCTGAAGGTAACACAGAAGTATTTGTTGGTGTATCGTATGATTATGATGATACAAATACAGTAAGCCCAACAAACTATGAGTTTACTACAGAGGGAGCTGCTTCCATTTATGGTACAGCTATATATGGAGCAGGTGGTATATATGATGGTAACCCATCCCCTAAAACTCTTACCAACATATCTGGGTCAGGTAATTCTGTTTCAGTGAATTATGTTACAAACAATACAAATGCAAGTCATACTATACAGGCAATAGCCTTGACGTATGAGACAGCCGACAGGAGATAATACTTTGGCAGGTTACGTAAGACAGTCTATAGCAGACATAGTACCAACAGCTACACTTCGTGCAGCACCTATTAACGCTGAGTATAACAAACTCCGTGATGCATTTGCTGTATCAAGTGGACACAAGCATGATGGCTCAACAGGAGAAGGTGGATACATTCCACTTATCGGTGATGTTGATGCGCTAAACAAAGTTGTTATAAACACTAACAATAATACAGTTGGTGTATTCGTAGAAGTATCCTCAGCCGCTGTAGAACAAGTACGTTTCCAAGACGGTGTTATACTTCCAGTTACAACTAATGATATTGACTTAGGTTCAAGCTCAGCTAAGTTTAAAGATTTACACTTACAAGGTACAGCCACACTAGCTACTGTAGATATTAATGCAGGTAATATTGATGGTACTATCTTAGGTGCTTCAACACCTACAACTGCTACATTCACAAGTGCTACACTAAACAATAACTTGAGTGTTACAGGTACATCAACACTTACAGGCACTACAACTATTACATCCGTAGACCTTAACTCTGGAGCTATTGATAATGCCACTATAGGTTCAGCTACACCAGCGGCAGGTACATTTACGACACTTAATGCCAACACTTCTTTAGTAGCCGCTACAGCCGATATTAATGGTGGTACGATAGATGGAGCTGCACTAGGTGCGTCAGTACCAAGCACAGGCTCATTCACTACACTAGGTGCCTCAGGTACATCAACACTTGCTACTGTAGACATTAACGGTGGTAACATCGATGGTACTATTATAGGTGCTTCTGCAACAGCCGCAGGTAGCTTCACAACGCTATCTACAACAGGCCAAGCTACCCTAGCTACTGCAGACATCAATGGTGGCTCTATAGATGGTTCTACAATAGGTGCATCATCTGCATCCACTGGTGCATTTACTACACTAACTTCATCAGGTGGTATCACAGGTAATATTACTGGTAACGTAACTGGTAATACTGCTGGTGTTCATACAGGAAATGTAACAGGTAACGTCACTGGTAATCTAACTGGTAACGTAACAGCAGGTTCTGGTACATCTACATTCACTAACGTAACTATTGATGGTACGTTAAACATGAATGCTGGTACATCAGCTACTATACAAAATCTTACTGCTCCAACTAATGATCTTGATGCCGCAACTAAGAAGTATGTAGATGATGAAATATCTACGTTGATTGGTGATGCAGGTGCAGGGCTAGATACACTAGGTGAACTAGCTGATGCTCTAAATGATGATGATGCATTCAGCACTACAGTAACTAACTCCATTGCGACTAAACTACCAAAAGCTGGTGGCACAATGACAGGTGCTATCGCAATGAGTACCAACAAGATTACAGGTGCAGGTGATCCTACATCAGCACAAGACGTAGCAACTAAAGCATATACAGATGCACAGAGAGATACCCGTGTAGCTAAGACAGGTGATACAATGTCTGGTGCATTAGCTATGGGTAACAATAAGATCACTGGTCTTGCTACACCTACTGCTGGTACTGATGTTACTAATAAAACGTATGTAGATGGTATCTTAGGTTCAGCTACTGTCGCCGCTACTTCAGCTACGAATGCCGCTACAAGTGAAACCAATGCGGCTACTTCAGCTACTGCGGCAAGTAACTCTGCAACATCTGCGGCTACAAGTGCTACTAATGCCGCAGCTTCCTATGACAACTTTGATGATAGATACTTAGGTGCTAAGTCATCTGCTCCTACAGTAGACAATGATGGTGATGCTCTTATCACAGGTGCATTATACTTTAACAGCACAACTAACATTATGAACGTATACGGTTCTGGTGGTTGGCAGTCAGCAGGTTCTGCGGTTAATGGTACATCAGAACGTACCACATATACAGCTACGGCAGGTCAAACAGTATTTGCCGCTACATATGATACTGGCTATATTGATGTGTATCTCAATGGTGTTAAACTATTAGTTGGCACAGACTTCACAGCTACAAATGGTACAAGCATCACATTAGCATCAGGTGCATCAGTAAATGATGTAGTTGATATTGTAGCTTATGGTACGTTTGTATTAGCAGATCATTATACTAAGACTGCATCAGATGCACGTTATGTTGAAGTTGCTGGCGATACCATGACGGGTAACTTGTCATTCGGTGACAACGACAAAGCCATCTTCGGTGCTGGGTCTGACCTACAGATTTACCATGATGGGTCTAATAGCTATGTTGATGATGCAGGTACTGGAAATTTATATGTTCGTGGCAATGATGTTATTATCGGTAAATATACAGGTGAAACTTATCTGTTTGGAAATGCCGATGGTGAAGTTAGAATATATCACGATGGCAATCAGAAGTTTCAAACAACATCAACAGGTATTGACGTTACAGGAACAACTGTAACAGATGGTTTAACTGTTAATAGTGGCGATACTTCATCTTTCCTAACAATTAGAAATGGCAGTAACAGTTCTTTCACAAAGTTATATTCTGATTTGAACGGAGTTACAATATTAGATGTGGATGCTACTAACTCAGGTTCATCCCCAAGATTTCAAATAGATGTAAGCGAGGTTCAGGCATTAAGAATTACAGAAGGCGGCGACATCAGCTTCTACGAGGACACAGGCACAACTGCTAAGTTCTTCTGGGATGCGAGTTCTGAACGTCTTGGTATTGGGACGAGTTCGCCTAGTGATGCTCTTTCAGTGTTTACATCTGCTGACAACGGCAACAACTCATCCTATACGCAAGCTGAAATATCTTTCGGTAATGCCGCTTATCCAGTTACTATAGGCTCTTATCGTTACGGCGGCTCATACCTTAACGGAATTGACTTTTATTACAATAATGGAAGCCCCCAACTTGGTATGCGCATCGACTCATCAGGCAACTTGTTGGTGGGTAAGTCGAGTGCTTCTTACAGTACAGAAGGTCAAGAGTTTAGGGCGAATGGAGCTACGGTTTTAGGACGTTCTGGAGCTGAACCTCTAAATCTAAATAGAATTGGTAGTGATGGTGGCATTCTAAACTTTAACAAAGACGGCACAACTGTAGGTAGTATTGGTGTAAGGAGTAATGACATTCTTTATACTGCCACTGCAGATAATGCAGGGCAAAAGTGGGATGGAGACAACCAGAGAATTGACCCATGTAACGCAGATGGAAGTACAAGAGATGGCCTTTTAGATTTAGGACACAATACAGGCCGCTACAAAGACCTCTACCTATCAGGCGGTGTCTACCTCGGCGGTACTGGGTCGGCTAATAAGTTGAGTGATTATGAAGAGGGCAACTTTAGCCCTTCTTTAATAGGCTCTATAAGTGGATCATATGAATCTACAAATTTAGGCCGCTATACAAAAGTAGGCAGGGCAGTGTATGTGCAAATGTCTTTTAATAACATAGCAACAACTGCTGTTTCAGGTAATCTTTCAATTACAGGCTTACCATATTCTACAAGTAGTGTAGATTGCGTTGATATGTACCATCCAATGCAGGTTTACAACCTCAACTGGCCAGCTACCGCAAAAGCAGTTTATGTGTTTCAATCTAGTAGTTCTGGGAGTTCCAATTTGGAACTTTTTTATAGCAGAGATGCTGCTGCAAGTATTGCACTCTCAAATGCTGATTTAACTGGAACATATTTAAGATTAGCTTTTACTTACAACACTGCGGCATAACTATACGCCTAGTGGATTCTAGGCATAGACAGGTGGCAATCACGCCACGATAAAAACAGGAGGCCAATATGGCACTTACAGAAACACAAGTAGAAGATAAGATTGAAGTCGTAGGAGATCACAAGCATGTGCAAGTTCGTACAGCTACTGTGATAGCTAGAGATGGCACAGAGATTAGCAGAGCATTCTCACGTCACGTCTTATCTTGCTCAACTAAATCAGGTGATACATGGGCAGACACTGACATCAGTGATCAGTCAACAGAAGTGCAAGCTATCTGTAGCGCAGTTTGGACAAGTGCAGTGAAGACTGCATATCAGACAGCTATGGATGCACAAACCCCCTAACCACAAACTTAAAGGAGTTTATAATGGGAAAAACAGAAAAAAACCCAACTATAACAGTTAACGATAAAGAATACGAAATTGAAGGTATGACTGATCAGCAAAAGACTATGATCAATCATATCACCGACTTAGATCGTAAGATTTCTACAACGCAATTTAACCTAGATCAGCTAGGTATTGGTAGAGAAGCTTTCGTCAAAATGCTTGCAACTTCCCTGGAAGAACCAGCCGTAGAAGAAGCAGCTTAATATTATAATAAGAGGGATTAGCCACAATGAGTAAGGCAAGAGTTTTAGCCAATTTAATATCTGACAATGCTGAACTAGCAGATGGACAGATTTCTGTTGCGGAAGTTGTTGGTGCTGCACCCACGGCTAGTCCCACATTCACTGGCACAACTACTGTTAACGGTAATGTTTCAGTAGACGGCGGCACGATCAAGCTAGACGGAAACTATCCTGTTGGTACAGACAACGTGGCGTTGGGTGATACTGCGTTGGATAGCTTAACTTCTGGTGGAAACAACACTGCGGTAGGTGGTGTATCATTAACTGCACTTACAACAGGGAATAACAATCATGCGTTTGGTCATGGTGCATTGCAATCAAATGTATCTGGCGGTGAAAACGTAGCCATTGGCCGCCTTGCGTTACAGGCAAACACTGCGTCAGCTAACACTGCTGTTGGTCACAATGCTGGGTATAACAACACCACGGGGGCTAACAATACAGCCATTGGTTATGCTTCTCTAGTGAACAACACCACCGCATCCAACAACACAGCAGTTGGGTATCAATCCCTTTACGCTAATACAGGTGTAGATAACTCTGCACTTGGTTATCAATCATTATGGGCTAATACAACGGGTGTAGACAATAGTGCCTTTGGTCGATCTGCACTTGCTTTAAATACTACAGGACGTGATAATAATGCTTTTGGGTATACTGCACTATATGCTAATACAACAGGTAACTATAATGTAGCTTTAGGTAAAGAAGCACTACGCTTCAACACCACTGCATCAGAGAACACAGCAGTTGGTAGACAGTCTCTTTACACAAATACAACAGGAGCGTTAAATGTTGCTTTAGGAAGCACTGCGCTTTACTTTAACACAACAGGAAGCAATAATGTTGGTATAGGCCCATATGCTTTATATGGAAACACCACCGCATCTAACAACACGGCAGTGGGGTATCAAGCATCATATAGTAGCACTGAGACAGGTGGCAACACTGCCGTTGGTTACCAATCACTCTATGCAAGCACTGGCAGCGATAACTCTGCGGTAGGTATTCGTTCTTTAACAAGTAACACAACTGGCACAAAAAACACTGCGTTGGGGTATGATGCACTCCGCTCCAACACTACCGCCTCCCGCAACACAGCGGTTGGTTATCAGGCAGGGTATAGTAATACTACTGGCGATTTACTTGTAGCTGTTGGTACGGGTGCTTTATATTCAAACACCACAGGGTCTAATAATACAGCAGTTGGTATGGATGCTTTAAGCAAAAACACTACAGGTATTCGTAATACTGCTTTAGGTAGGACAGCTTTACAAGAAAACACGACAGCAAATGACAACACTTCAGCGGGTTATTTTTCTATGTACCGAAATACCACAGGCCAATTAAATACGGCATTTGGTTCGGATGCTTTAAAAGAAAACACGACAGGTTCTAATAATGTTAGTTTAGGTTATAGGTCACTCTACTCAAACACCACCGCAAGTAACAACACTGCCGTGGGGTATCAGTCGCTTTTAACTAATACTACGGGTACTCAAAACGTATCAGTCGGCTATCAAGCTCTTTACAGCAATACAACTAATGGAGACAACACTGCGGTTGGCTTCCGTGCGGGTCGCAGTAACACAACTGGTTATCGGCTTACGGCAATTGGCTATGATGCAGCTTATAGCCACACAACAGGCATTGCTAATGTTTCTCTCGGTTATCGTGCGGGATATAGCAATCAAACCAGCAATGACAATGTGGCGATTGGTTCAGATGCACTCTATCACAACACAGCTGGAAATAACACAGGTGTTGGTTCTGGCGCATTAAGTAGCAACACAAGCGGTACAGCGAATGTTGGATTAGGTCGTGCTACTCTCAACAGCCTCACCACTGCAAACCATAACACAGGTGTTGGTAGAGAGGCTGGGTTTGCAGTTACTACTGGTACTGAAAACGTAGTAGTTGGATCGGATGCTTTACGTTTTTGCACTACGGGCAGTTACAACACAGTAGTGGGTAAACAAGCTCATTTTAGCGGTAATGGTAGCCATAATACTTGCATAGGAAGAACTGCTGGCTTAGTCTTGTCAGGCAGTCTTGGTTCTAACACATTCATAGGCTCTGGCGCTGGGCGTGAAATAACAACTGGCGCTAAAAACTCCATCATTGGTTCATATGGCGGCAACCAAGGCGGCCTAGACATCCGCACATTAAGCAACCTCATCGTGTTGTCTGATGGGGATGGTAATCCTAGGGTTCATATTGATAGTTCAGGTGCAGTTCTTATTGGCACAGGGTTTGCTACTACAGGTGGAAGTTCAGGTATAAAGATTAATTCTACCGGAGCTGGGATACAGACAAAAGCTGGGACATCAGGATTTCACTACCACAATCGTTTTTATAATTCCAATGGACAAGTTGGTTATATATCCACTCAAAATAGTGCTACAAACTACAACACATCCTCAGACTACAGGCTTAAAGAAAACGTAAACTACACTTGGGATGCTACAACTAGATTAAAGCAACTCAAGCCAGCAAGGTTTAACTTCATAGCTGACGCTGACACTACAGTTGATGGTTTCTTAGCACATGAAGCACAAGCAGTTGTACCAGAAGCAGTACATGGAACGCACAACGAAGTTGATGAAGATGGCAATGCAGTAATGCAGGGTATAGATCAGTCTAAACTTGTACCACTATTAGTAAAAACAATCCAAGAGCTAGAGGCTCGTATTACAGCTTTAGAAGGAGCATAAACAATGGATGAATTAACAGCCGAACAAATCGCACAGAACTACTCAGCAATGGGTGACTCAGTTGCACTTATCAATGACGTGATAGCAGGGAATGCTATGGCAGATGATGATGCGGCAGATCGACAAGACTGTGTGGATCGTAATACTCAGCACCTAGAACTAATGGTTGCTAAAGATTACTGGACAGACGAAAGTATGACTGCAACTAATGCCGCTATTACTGCTGGCAATGGTTATACAGCAAGCTAATGTCTGAGATTAACTTGACACCAGAAGAGTTAGAATCTATGCTAGATCGTGCAGCTAAGCGCGGAGCTAGGCAAGCTTTGTCGTCTATCGGATTACATGATGCGACAGCAGCTAAAGATATAAACGAAATGAGAGACCTACTTGACGTATGGCGCGATACACGCAGAGGTATCTGGTCTACTGTGGTCAAGGTAACAACAATAGCTATTTTAACATTCATTGCTGGTGCAGTGTGGATGCAGTTAGGGAATAAATAATTATGGCAAAAAAGTTTGTAGGGTTCAAACCTGAGACATTACAGAAGAAGGTTTTACCAGCGCTGGGTTACAACGGCCCTATGGACAATAAGTCTATTAATCTCTTTCTAGCATCTAACCCCAGAGCTGCATCCAAGATGGGTAAGTTCACACTAGCGGCTAGGCGTACCATAGAGGGTGCTCCTGTTAAGATGATGGCTGAGGGTGGGGTAACTATTAGTAGTGGTGCAAACATTATGACTAAGGCTATTACCTCTGACCCTCGTAAGCTAACTATTAAGGCTGAGACAGATGCAGACACAGGTGTAGGTACTGGTATTACTACAGGTACAGGACAAGCAGGTGATGCAAGTACCGCAGGTATGACAACAGCAATACCATCTACAGATGCTGTGGCTGCACCTATTACACAACCATCTACTATAGAAGAATCTGCTACTGCTGCACCTGCTGTAGATACAGCTTTATCGGGTGTTACTGCGGCTACAGGTACAGTAAGTGAAGACGCTACTACAACAGCTGCAGTTGCAGATCCTACACAGTTAGCTCAGCTAGATCTACAAGCGGCTCAGGGTGAAGCGGCTAAAGTAGAAGATGCTCCTACACGTGTAGTTGAAGCAGGAGAGATGATTGATGGCTCAGCTGTAGATCAAACAAAAGTACAAGACATTTATGGAACACAGAAGCTAGAAGCGGCTAGTGTTAAAGACGAGTTGTCTTCACTCATGGCAGACTTTGAAGGTGGGGCTACACCAGTATGGGCTGCAGGGGCAATGCGTACTGCTACAGCTACTATGGCGGCAAGAGGCTTAGGTGCATCATCACTAGCTGGTATGGCTATTGTACAAGCGGCTATGGAATCTGCACTACCTATTGCACAGATGGATGCATCTAATAAGCAAGAGGTTGCTATGGAGTCTGCACGTCAACGTGCTGGCTTCCTCAATATGGAATTTACACAAGACTTCCAAGCTAAGGTTCAGAACGCGGCTAAGGTATCTGAAATAGCTAACATGAACTTCACTGCACAACAGCAAATAGCTCTTGAGAATGCTAAGATGGCTCAGACTATGAACCTAGAAAACCTGAGTAATCGTCAGGCTAAAGTTATGGCTGATGCAGCGGCTATGTCTCAAGTAGACTTAACTAATCTAAATAATAGACAACAAGCACAAGTACAAACAGCTCAAGCATTCTTACAGATGGATATGGCTAACCTCAGTAATGAGCAACAGACAAGTATGTTTGTAGCACAACAACGTGTTAATACTATCTTATCTGATACAGCACAAGAGAATGCCGCTAAACAGTTTAATGCTACATCAGAGAATCAGACTAACCAATTCTTTGCTACACTTGCTACA
>Ga0228634_1001805_pt1 | contig 11570 bp, 10 predicted proteins | sample 42DmetaG_FD_190063 | JGI IMG/M metagenome (GOLD analysis project Ga0228634, IMG submission 190063) | Seawater microbial communities from Monterey Bay, California, United States - 42D | ecosystem: Environmental > Aquatic > Marine > Coastal | place: USA: California | collected 2016-09-27
ATTATATATATATTAATGAACATTATTCATCAACAAAGAGAGCATATATTAGAGAACAATAACGTTGGTAAAACTGAATTACGTGATGTTCTCGTAAATACCAATAAAAGAGTTGAAAGAATTGAATTTAAAGAATCATTGCATGGCGATTTAGATTTCTCTATTTTAAAAGAGTTTGGATTTGGTTTAGTTGAGGAAATCGTTATAAATAAGGGGGACGTTACCAGTGTTACTAATTTACCGGAAGGACTAAAAAAATTTACATGTAACCATAATCTTTTATTTGAGTTGGAGAACCTACCAAAAACTATTGAGGAAATCAACGTGAATAACAACTATATTGAGCTTCTTGAGTTAGATTATCTCAAAAATTTACAGGTTCTCCATTGTTCCTCTAATAGAATACCCAGACTTGAGAAATTACCTACAACACTACGAGAACTAAGATGTGAAAACAGTACAGTTTTAGAGTCTTTGCATCTTGGAAATACTAAATCTCTTCAGGTTCTCCACATATCTAATACAAGTGTTCATATCATTTATGAATTCCCTGAGGGAGTTACTGATTTTGTTATGGACAACACGCCCAGTATTGAATTTCGTGATGCTGAAACTAATATTTCTTTAAATGCAGCTAAGAAAGAAGATGACGAACAGCGCAACAAAAATTATGTTGATACACTGAATGAATATTTTAAAATAAAATCAAAATATGAAAAGGAATTATCCAAGCTCAAACGTAAAGTATACAAAAAAGCACCTACTAAAAAAATGGGACGAATGGCTGTTTTATCAGTTAAACCTGGATGTATTAAATGTCAACGCCCGGTTGGTACTACATTTGGTATTAAAGACAGCAAATATATTGCATTATGTGGAGACCCACAAAACCCATGCAGCTTGGATATTCAAATTTTCAATAGTTTTATGCCAAGCTTTCGTGTTTTTTTTCAAGACTATAAAGATCAGATTGAGCAATCTAAGCAAAAAATCATATGTGATAAATTAGATGGACTCTTTAGTTACGTTACAGAAGAAGAATCTATTCGGGTATTTAATGAAGAAATCAATACATATAACCATCTTACCAAAGATTACGAGGAATTTCTTAAAATATATAACAATAACTATGATAATGACCTTACTAAGGCTTTGGTTATCAAGAAAAATGAATCTATATTTAAACTTATTGAATCTATTAAATCATTACTTGCTGAATACAAAAAAACAGATAATATTGAGTTCTTAAAACAATCTGTTCGGGTACAATACCAAATCAATGCCGAAGCCAGAAATCTACGCATGTTAAAATACGAAGTCATGGAAATGGATCATAGACTACCCGTTGTTCCTAACGAAAAAAGTATGATTATTCTTGATAATGAATGCCAATTAGACATCCAAACTAAAAAAGATAGTGATGTTTTAGAACATATCTTAGTGCAACGACCAGTTGAATTATCCAAAATGGAACATCTCATAGACGAACCTCCAAGTGTTATCAAATTTGTGAATTAGAGTGTTCTTTAAGTCCCGTTTTCCATTTATATATGTGTAACAAACATACAAATATATAAATGTATTTAACTCTTTATAACACAATTAGTTAATAATGGGTAATTTTACATATTATTTATTACCTCGTTCTTTAAGTCCTCTTTTCAATTTATATAGTTGTCAGAAAAATTCAGAAAAAAAAGTGGTTGCACTTTTCCAAAAATGGACATTTTCAGAATGTCCAATTTTGAGATATACGAAACACTTTTTTATTTCAGAAAACACGAAAATCCAATTTACAGCATAATGCAGCAAATCACGATTTTTTATAAAATATTTGACTGCACAAATTTTTAATTACTTTTTTGTAAAAATGATTTAGGGATTTTTTTTGTAAGTATATAATACTTACAAATGACTTACATAAAAATCCCAAAAAATCCCCCAAAATATTTATGTGAAGAATGCAACTATACTACGAGTAGTAAAAAAGATTTCAATAAACATAATTTGACTGCAAAACATCAAATACTTACAAATACTTACACAAAAATCCCAAAAATCCCCACTGCATACTCATGTGAGTGTGGAAAAGAATATAAGCATCGTCAAAGCTTAAACAATCACAAACGGCAATGTACCTATAAAATTCCAGAAATTCCCACAGCAGAAACGAATGAGTTTGTAGAAGATGTAACAGAACCCGCAGGGTATCATAGTATGATAGGAACATTAGTTAAAGAAAACCAAGATTTTAAGCAATTATTAATTGAACAAAGTTCCCAAATGATGGAATTAGCAAAGAATTCTCAAACCATAAACAATACTACTAATAATAATAATCAATTTAATCTTAATATATTCCTGAATGATACATGTAAGGATGCAATGAACATATCAGATTTCCTCGGTAATTTAAATATCAACATAGACGAAATAGAATACATAGGGCATCATGGGTATGTAAATGGTATGACAAAGATGATAATGGATCGTTTAAAGGATATGGATGTAACGAAGCGTCCAATACATTGTACAGATATAAAACGGGAAACGATGTATATAAAAGACCAGGATGAATGGAGTAAGGACACAGAAGAATTAACCAAGTTACGTAAAATATTAAGTCGTATAACAATGAATAATTATAGAACCGTTCCTCAATGGAAAACAGCTCACCCAAAGTGCGAAGAAATGGATACACGTGATTACAATTTCTGTTACAAAATGATGCGAGTGATATTGGGTGATGTGGAAGATGCACAGGTAAAAATGGATAACAAAATAATAAAAACAATGGCAAAAGGATTATTTTGTAAATAGTAAGAAATCTATACTGTCTAAGTCACAAATTATATTTAGAATATATAATTTGTAATGATTACTCGTGTTGATATATTAATCACATTGATTATAATTAGAAACTCCGTCCCAAGCAATATTATTCATATTAGCCCAACCCTTTTTAGAACACATCGGTATTTCACTATCCATCATATCTGCCAATTGAATAGCGCCAGTACTATCATTCTTAACTTTGGGATATGTAGTATTTTGAACGATATCGGCATTACTACTTGCACGCATTGAACCAATATTAGATGTACCAAATTCAGGAACCTTGCACCATACTTTGTTATTGTCGTCCATATAAGATTCCCATAAATCAGGACAGGTATTTGTAATAGGGGGATATTCAGTATCTGTATTTCCTCCTTTTTTATTTCCTACCATACGAGAGCCAATAAAGATTAATACAATTATTAATAGAATTATCGCGATTGCAATAGTTATAAAGTAAAACCACTCCATTATATATTAATGTTATAAATTATTCAGTACAGACTAATTTCATATTACTAAATATTTAGTAAGTTGTATATTTATTTCTGTATAAACATTATACCAAGAAAATGAATTTGACCAATATAGATATATATCAAACCAATCAAATTTTGGATAAATCTGTATATAATGGACGTGTTAATATAATGGAAGAACCCTCACCCGAAGTTCAGTTTAAAATGCAAGAACGTATCGCGGTCAAAAACAAAACAACCGAATATAGAGGAGCCATTGCAGGTGATTTAGAATCAAACTTATTATCAACAGTTTATTTTTCTGCAGACAATATTCAAATAATTCAAAATGGACTCCGTGCAGGTGTTTATAAAATATCTGGTGATAATTTTGTTATTGTACCACAGAACATGGATACATTGAAAATTATCATGCGAAGTATTTTTTTACAATATGCGGAATTTGATATGAATAATATAACAAAAGAAGTATCCAGATTGAATAAGTTGGTGCTTGATTATGCAGTACCAAGTGTATATAATGAAGCCGTTGGTTACATGAAATACCGTGAAGATCAAAGTACATTAGCGGTTCCATTGGCATTACCTCAACAAAGTGACCGCGAACACAAACAATTGGAATTAAAACCTTTTGTATAATCTGTTTATTTTATGTAAGATATGTTACTGATATATCTTACATAATGCCAATTTTTTCTTTGTATTATGTAAATGAACTCAAATTTATATAAACACCAGTTTATTATGTTTATCGTAATGATAATTATTGGTATGATATTCAATCCTATGAATATTTTAGCATATAGATTGACAGATTTGTATCTATCATTAACCCTATTTTACGGAGGTATATTAATGGCTTCTAATATGATGTGGGCACATGAGATTGTTCATTATTTATCAATGGGACATTTCAATATAGTAGTTTTCTCTATTGGAATTAGTTTGTCTATTGGTGTATCCATATTATTATTACGAGAACAGTTATTAGTTGATGATAAACAATGGTTAAGCCGAATGATACCTCACCATTCTACTGCATTAACTACAACACATAAAATTTATAATAAAACAAACAACCCAAAAATAAAGGATTTAGCAAAAGAAATAATCAATACGCAAGAAAAAGAAATACAATTAATGAAATCTATGTTATGAACATGATGTAGTTAATTATATCAATATTTCATTATTGTAATACCAGTTTACATAAGAACCATAACCTGTTTTTCACTGTCTGGTATAACACTATGTGTTAATACCGTATACATTGTCATTGCAAAATAGACGAAAAGACAAAACTCATATATTCGTTCAAACAATGATAAATTTCTTAGAGTGTACTTATAAATATACTCATGTACTATCAAGTTCCATCGTATAAAATCAAAATAACAGCACCAATATTCTATAGGAATATGGTTATAAACTGATTGTGCAAACAATGCAGTACTAAGCATAGTCCAGTGTGAAATTTGATATGGTATAAAAAATGCTCCCCCTTCTAAAAATACATTGTGTTCACCAAAAATAAGTTGATATATATGTACATATATATCTACTGGTGCAGCAACCAAAAACAAATACCAAACATATGGTAATTTACGAATCCAGTATTTATGAATATATGCAGTTCTACATGGTTTTTGATGAACTTGAAACGCGTTTGCATAAGAATCAGCCATTTCTTCTGTAAAATAATTAGTCTCACCAGCAGCGTGACTCATTCCACTATACATTAGATAGGTTACAGCGACTGCACGAGGATTGTAATCTTTTTTATATGCAGTATATTCATGTTCAACTCTATCATGCCATGGATTATTTTTTATAAGACGCATTTTATAAAACTCATTATTGTTCATGATTATATTATCAGTAATGATAATTATTTATATAGATTTATTATAAAATAAATCATGCTAATGAATTATACAAGGCGTAATAAAGGAAAAATAAATTTAATTATAGATAACCCACAAAACAATACAAAACCATATTCGGGACCAGTTATACATACATTTGGCGATAGTCATGCTAATTTTGGTTGGGGCGATGATATAAAAAAGAATAATATAAATTCTTCACTGTGTTACACATTTGGAAAAAAGAAATTACAAAGAATAGATATTAGAAAATTTAATGTAAAAACCAATGATACAATTATATTTTGTTTAGGGGAGATAGATTGTAGATGTCATATACATAAACATATTACACCCGATAATACATTTCAAATGATAATTGAAGAAATTATAAATGATTATATTGAAGCAATCCAACTCAATGTTAAAGTATTCAATAACAAATTAAAAAATGTATGTATTTATAGTGTTACCCCGCCAATAAAAAAGGAATCAATAAGCCTTGAACCCGAATTTGCATATCCATTTTTAGGAACAGATGAAGAAAGAAAACAATATATATTGTATTTCAATAAAATATTAGAGCAAAAATGTACTGAAAATAATTTTACATTCTTTGATGTTTATAATCACTATGTAGATGCAGAAGGTTTTTTATGTAAAGAATTAAGTGATGGAGGTGTTCATATAAAAAAGGGGGTGTATATACAGAATTTTATAGATGAACATTTATTATAATTACTTCTTTTTAATTTTTAAGACATTGCTTTTGGTGACCTTCTTACCAGCAGCAGCTGGTTTCACTTGTCCAGATTGAATTTTTTCACGTTTTTGTCTGTATGTCATATAATTCTTCTTGAAAGTAGCTAATTCACCTAACCACATCTGTTCTAATGTAGTATTTGTTAACACAGTCAACTCCATTTGTGTATCATCTTTTTCTTTCATGATGGATGCAACATTCTCATCGGTGACTGAGTCCATTGGCATTTTGACCAAATATTTGTAATCATCATCAATCTTATCAAATTTCATACCTTCCAATAATTCAGTAACTTGATTTGCTTTTTTACGACGCAAATCAATAGAACCCTTAAGATTTTCTTGAATATATCGTGCACGATTAGATAAACGAATTAACTTGTGATTCATATTTTTAATTAGGAATTCCTTCCTCTTATGATATACACCAAGTCTAACATCATAAAATTCATCGGCAATTTCCTCAATAGAATCGTATTTATGCAATCTACAATCTTTGTTAAACATATGCATATTTGTAGCACTATTCGTAGTAGACAATTTCAAAATCTTATGAACACCATTGCAGCCATATTCATCAATAGTTTGTTCTAATTCGCGCAATGAACCTCGTGGGAATACAACAGTAATATCAACGGATACCTCTGTAGAAATAGATGTGAAATCACGAATACTGGGGGTTACTTTCTTACCATTTTTGCTGGTTCCATCCATCAATGATTCAAGGAAAGTAGTATATGGCATAGTCCATGTACCAATAGGTAATTCTGTAATACGGATTTTATCTTCGGCAATCTTTTCGTACACTCCCTTAATCAAATATTTCTTATCTGCGATGCGTTGAACAGTACCCTTAAAACCTTCATAGTAAGGAATAAAATCAATATCTTTTGTATTTTTATTATTCAATTTCTTTGTCAAATATTCTACGATTGTTAGTGGATTGTATGATGCAATATTACACGAAAATCCAGTACCAATACCTGAAATACCATTGATTAATGCGAAAGGAATAATTGGAACATAATATTCAGGTTCAACAACAGTACCGTCATCATTTAAATATTGTAAGACAGAATCATCCGCGTCTGGGAAAATACTACGAGTTAATGTATTTAGTTGTGTAAAGATATATCTCTCAGATGCACTATCATCACCTCCATGTAATCTTGTGCCAAATTGACCGTTAGGTTCCAATAGATTAATATTGTTAGAACCTACAAAGTTTTGTGCCATATTTACAATTGCACCATTTAAACTTGCTTCGCCATGATGATATGCACTATGTTCTGATACATATCCTGAAAATTGTGCTACTTTAATTTCACTTGTTAGTTTACGTTTAAATGCTGAGAATAAGATTTTTCGTAATGAAATCTTAAGACCATCAACCATATTGGGAATGGAACGTGCACAATCGTAAGTACTAAAATGAATCATTTCATTGTTGATAAATTGTTCATATTGAACCGAAGGAGTGCTTGTATTAAGATATGCGTCTTTATCATACGATTCCAGCCATTGTTTTCTATCATCAGCACGTTTTTTATTAAATATTTTGTCAATAGTATCATCACTATTTGCACCAGAATATACAAAATCAACAATCTTTTTATTTGCAAAATAGTTTTTAAATTCGGCAGATGTAGATGTACCAAGACCCTTAAAATACTTTACATTCCATCCTGCTGAACCATTTTCACCTAAGCTATTTTTCCATGTATTATACTCACCATCATTATAGAATAGTAGCGTTTGATTTCCCTTTTTGGCACGTAAAATCGGTGTATTCATAAATGATAGGAATCCTGGGATTTTTGTCAATGATCCCCATTCACTGTGGAATAAATTAATACATAATCCCTTAATATGGGAGCCATCTAAATCTTGATCAGTCATATACATAATTTTACCGTATCGTAAATATTTATGAACATCTTGTATAGTTTCATATTCACGACCCGTTTCTAATCCAAGAATTTTTTTGATTTCATTAATTTCTTTGTTTTCACTAATTTTCTTTATTTGTTCACCTCTTACATTCAATAACTTACCTTTTAAAGGATAAATACCAATTGTGTTACGGTCATCACTTGATAACCCAGATACAATACCAGATAAAGCTGATAGCCCCTCACACAAAATAAGAATACAATCTTTTGAATTAACAGTTCCACTATGGTTTGCATCAATTAGATTGGCAATGCCTCGTACGGATTTTGTTTTAGAGCCATCGGTCTTCTTAGCAAGTTTATTATCTTTTGCTTCAATTAATGAACATGCGACATCCATTACTCCTAATTTGGCAATCTTTTCAATAAATGTATCACTAACTTGACATGTTGAACCGAATTTAGCCGATGGTGTATTCATATAATCTTTGGTTTGACTATCAAATGATGGATTTTCAATATCACAGCGTAGGAATAAAATAATTTGTTCTTTGATTGCTGCTGCATTTACCTTGATTTTTTTCTTTTTTTCAATATAATCGCATAATTTACGAACAATCTGACCAGTAATATAATCAACATGTTTACCGCCCTTGAAAGTACAAATACCATTTACAAAGGAAACCTGCATAAACTCATGATTTGGTGAAATAGACACTGCGTATTCCCATCTTTCATCTGGATGTTCATATACACGTTTTGTGGCATCCTTTTGACCAATATACAAATCAATATATTGTTGGAAATTCTTCACATTGATTGTGGTATCATTACAACTAACCTTGATTTTTTTAATAGAATGGTCAGTGATTGCACCAATGTCATAAATACGTTTCCGTAACAATGCTAACATATCATGTGTTATCCCATTTATACCAAACCTCTTATAATCAGGGCGGAATGTAACCTTTGTATAAGATTTAGCAGTTGTCGCTACCTTAGTAATCTTTGGTGGGTCAATTCTGTCAAGATTATCATGAAACTCTTGAATGTATTTGAGTCCACGTGTATGGTCAACAGTTTCTACACGACCATATGTAGACCAAATAAGAACCAATTTAAACCCAAACCCATTTTTTCCACCAACAATACGTTTTTCATTTTTATTATAATTTGTTGATGTACGCAAATGACCAAATACCATTTCAGGAATCCACAAATTATTTTCAGGATGTTTAGCAATATCAATGCCATTTCCGTCATTAGCCATTGTAATTGTACCATCTTCAGTAATGGTAGTATCAATATATGTAACAAATCGCTTTGAAATCATTGGTGAATGAATCATTCTTATAACATGGTCTCTGCAATTTACAATACCTTCATCGAATAACTTGTATAATCCTGGAATATATTCAATATCACGATAACAAATTTTATTGGTTGCTTCATCATAAACCCATAATGAGGCATCTACATTTTCAACTGAACCAATATATGTATCAGGATTATCCAAGATATGTTGTTTATCAGTTTTTTGTTGATACTGTAAAGCAAGTTCATCATTTTTATTTGCTTTAGCCGATGCTGTAGATTTAGTCTTTAAAGAAGCCATATTCAAAGTATACAATAGAATATAACGACGGTTTTAATTCAATTTTATGAAAGAAATTAATATCGACATATATATATTTAAAAATGCCTCAAAAACCCAGTATGTTTGATATTAATAAATTTTGCAATGGTGAACGTTCTACATGTAATAATATTGGATATTCAAGAATTAATACTGCCGGAAATGATCCATCGCTAAGCAATAAAATGCAATATTCTCAAATGTTACGTTCTCGTAGATTTAAGAATGTTCGGAATACAGATACGAATCCTCCTCCCGCAAAACCAGAAGTACCATTATATAGATTCCCTAATGGTTATATTTTTTCTATGTCTTCTAAATAATTTAGTTGTTTTCATTATATTTTATTTATATAGTATATAATGAAACGTCCTGTTCGTGGAGATGATGGTAAATACCATTTAAAAAGTGGAGTATTTGATGAACTTTTTGGTTCTCGTACACAAGTTATGAACGGTACCGCGTATAAAACCAGTGGTGAACTTACAAAGAAAGATTTAATGATGAACAAATGGGGTCGCATTGTTTCTACTAAGAAACACAAAACCGCCAAAAAAGAAAAACGTTTAGAGAAGCATGGATATTATGCTAAGAAAGGTAAATTCGGTTATGTCAAGAAAACCGCTCGTAAAAGCCGTAAATCAAAGAAACAATCTGGTGGTGCTGCTGCATTAAATCCTGCAGATGTATAATTATAATGCATACCAATCGCCCGATATAAATTTAGAATCTATAATATATTCTTGGTAATTATCAAATATATATTTTTCAAAATATCCTTTACTAATTATTTGACGACGGTTATTATTTGTCACATTTGTTGTTTGTGAACCAGATACAGATTTACAATAGAATATATATGCATCATATATTGAAATATTTTGACATATTGGTGGGGAAGAAACTCTCATTGTATCTGATACTATGCTCATATGGTCATTTTGTAATTGCATTTTAAGAGCGTCCATTGATACTTGAATTTCAAGTTGTTTATCCCATAAACAACAGCGAACCTTTGATATAAATTTATCGCGGTCTATTTCAATGGACGGGTGATAATATACAATTAAATCCACCATTTGTTTATCACTTATTTGTGGTGCAAACTCATTATTTAATTCACACCATTTACGGAACAATATTAATAATTCATCAATCTCTAACTCATACTCTGTATCATCTTCTGTCATAGTTTCATTCCAGAAATCCAAAAATTTATGTATTGATGGTATGAATTTACTACATACACCAACAAAGCTATCCGCTGTAGTATTATAATATTTTTTTAATTTTTCAGTTAACATAGTTTTTAATGATTGTAAAAATACTACTGCTGGTAAATCTTTTTCTCCTAAAAATTGTTTCCATAAATATTGCATATTTTTCCACGTTATTTGTGGTACACGGACCAGAGATGTTTTTGTATTATCTAATATTTGTACAGGGGATATTGTATTATTTTGGGTTTCATCTATATCTATTACGCTATTTACAAATTCATTTATTAAGTCATGTATATCCATATTTTTCATAAAATATACATATGTTGGTAAATTTACATTATTACAATAATTTTCTATATATTCATCTGCTGAATTATATCGTAATGAATAATGACATGCTACACATAATATATCTGGTACATTTTGATTTATTATTTGTCCATATGTTATCTCTGATTTCACATTGCTATTTATATTTATTAATCGGCAATCTTCATATTTATGGTCGTGGTATTTATATTTAAAAGTCTGTGATAAATTGCAACCTATAAACATTTGACTCATATGGTTTAACTGTGTTAGGAAAAATTTAGCATTCGGCCCTATAAAATATATCAATGATGAATTTTTACGAAATATATTATCACCCAATATTGTCAAAAAATGCTTTGTCTCTGCGCGTGTTTTAAATATTATAGGACATAATCGGTCTATTACTGACTGAATTGTTGCAGATTCAGGAACAGTATGTAATAAACTGGTTTCGCGGATTCTCTTCATTATATTCAAACGGGTTTTTTGTTTCCATGACATTAATGAACCATCTCGGTTTAGTAAATTCAATACATTATACAATATATCATCTTCATTGAACA
>Ga0228634_1001806_pt1 | contig 11568 bp, 10 predicted proteins | sample 42DmetaG_FD_190063 | JGI IMG/M metagenome (GOLD analysis project Ga0228634, IMG submission 190063) | Seawater microbial communities from Monterey Bay, California, United States - 42D | ecosystem: Environmental > Aquatic > Marine > Coastal | place: USA: California | collected 2016-09-27
ACAGTGGAATAACGGTTGTTAGACAAAATAGGAAGCTACTGACATCAATAAATACACGGTAATTACGAGAGAAGACAGCTTCGAGCGTATCCACTACGTTGAGCATGTTTTAACAGGGCAGATTTTTGAGCGCTGGGAAACAAATTTTCATGCGCCGGAAGATGCGTTTGTTATCGCGATCGATCCGAACGAGTACTCTGTCGATGACCTTCTTGTAAGCGATAGCGAAATACTTTTTAGTGAATGGCGGGAAAAAGACGACGCGGCGGTTTCTGAGCAATTCCGGCTGATCGTCGGAAAGTACAGTCTCCCGCGCGAAACGCATACCGATGATAAGGGCTGGATTATTCCCGACGACCTTTGGGAATCGTATGAGGAATTTGAAGACAGCGGTTTCTCAAACGATGAATGGCGACAACTCGATAGTGATCTGGTGTTCACGCCAATCGCCCTCGAGCCGGTCGAGTACTGATACCAGCTTACTAGAATAACGAGCGATGACACTATGACAACTATCGGCACTCCTTTTTCCGCGACAGCGACAAAAGTATTGATGCTCGGCTCGGGCGAACTAGGCAAAGAAGTGGCGATAGAGCTGCAGAGGCTAGGCATAGAAGTTATCGCGTGCGATCGCTATGCGAACGCGCCTGCCATGCAAGTAGCAGATCGTAGTTATACTTTTTCTATGCTCGATGAGGTTGAACTTAGACGAGTGATCGAATTAGAGCGTCCAGATTACATCGTGCCGGAGATCGAAGCGATTGCGACACAGACACTTGTCGAACTCGAAAACGAAGGCTTTAACGTCGTGCCCAGTGCGCGGGCCGCGCAGCTCACAATGAACCGCGAAGGCATTCGCCGACTGGTAGCAGAGGAGCTTGCAATACCGACCTCTGCGTATCGCTTCGCAGCAACCTATGAAGAGTATCAGTCGGCGATTGCGGCGGTTGGAATTCCTTTTGTAGTCAAACCGATTATGAGTTCTTCTGGAAAAGGCCAGAGCACGATTAAAAATGACGCCGATATTGAGTCGGCGTGGCATTACGCGCAGGAAGGTGGCCGCGCTGGCGCTGGTATCGTTATCGTCGAAGGCTTCGTGGATTTTGACTACGAGATAACATTACTAACAATCCAGCACGTCGACGGTGTCAGTTTTTGTGAACCAATAGGCCACCGGCAAGAAGAGGGTGACTATCGTGAGTCTTGGCAGCCACAGAGCATGTCTGCCATGGCGTTGGCTAAAGCGAAAGAGATTGCGACGAAAGTCACCGGCGCGCTAGGCGGCCGTGGGCTGTTTGGGGTTGAGCTTTTTATAAAGGGAGACGACGTACTGTTTAGCGAAGTCTCGCCGCGTCCCCATGACACTGGCATGGTGACCCTAATCTCACAGGACCTCTCGGAGTTTGCGCTTCATGCGCGGGCTATTCTGGGCCTTAGCATACCGACTATTCGCTTTTACGGAGCCTCTGCATCCGCGGTTCTCTTGGTAGAGGGCAATAGTGCACAGGCAAGCTTCGGGAATCTGAGGGCGGCTACCGCCGTAGAGGACACGTCGATTCGCCTCTTTGGCAAGCCTGAGGTTACAGGCAAGCGGCGCATGGGCGTCGCGCTAGCACGGGGCGCGACTACAGACGAGGCAACTCAAAAAGCACTCGCCGTGGTGGCCGCTATAGACGTCACGCTTTAGCGGCAGCGGCGTCGATAGGCTAGATTCTGTGGCGGATAATTCATCTAAGCTGCCTGCTGTCGAGCGAGCAGAAGTAGGTTACTATTGGGCTCTTATCGCGTCGTTATAGCCTCATTAAAAAAATTTATCTGGCCTAATAGGCGCAATGGAAACCAGTCAAACAAAGTAATGCAGAGAGGAAAGCGATGTTCAGTCACATTATGTTAGGCGCCACCGATATCGAAGCGTCAAAGAAATTTTATGATGAAGTGCTAGGCGTTCTTGGCTACGGCCCGGGTGTTTTGAACGCAAGCCCCACAGGCAAAAAGCGCTATTTCTACATGGCGCCAACCGGAATCTTTTCGATCTCCGAGCCCATAGATGAGAAACCTGCGACTGGCGGCAATGGCAGCACAATCGGCTTCTCAGTAACCGATGCAGCACAGGGCGATGCATGGCATGCCGCAGGTGTCGCGAACGGCGGCACTGCCTGCGAAGACGCGCCAGGCATTCGCGAAGGCGATAGCGGCAAAATGTATCTCGCTTATCTTCGTGATCCTTCGGGTAACAAAATTTGCGCGCTGCACAGAATTCCAGCGTAGTCGCTGCACGCTCACTGGTTTGAAAGCAATCAGCCGCCAACGCAGTGCGCCATAGAGCCAAAGAGCTAAAGAGCCAAAGCCCCGAATCGAGGATCGAGTGATGGCGTTCAATGCCCAGCCGAGACTAAGCAATGGAATGCTCACGCTGCGCCCGCTTGCCGAAGCCGACTTTGAGGGGCTTTATCTTGCGGCGTCATCGCCTGAGACTTGGGCGGGTCATCCTAAACACGATCGGTGGCAGCGGTCGGTATTTGAGCCCTATTTCGTTTTTTTGCTAGAAACCGGAACGACACTTGTCGCGCTAGACACATCGACGGGTGGGACTCACGAGGCAAAAATTATCGGTTGTTCGCGCTACTATCCGGCACCTGACATCAAAGAGTCAATGTCGATTGGTTTTACCTTCCTCGACCATCTCTACTGGGGTGGCGCGTGGAATCGAGCGATGAAGGCATTGATGCTTGCGCATGCCTTCGAAACATTCGATGAAGTGTGGCTACACATTGCGCCAACCAACATTCGCTCTCAAAAAGCTGCGCAGAAAATAGGCGCCACCTATGCCTATACTGCAGACCTTGCTGTGACCGGCGCTGCCACCGAAACGCTGTGCTATCGGATAAGTAAGATCGCCTGGCAGCAGCTATCTTTGAACTCCAGCCAGCAGGGTTAAATTCCGCGCGAGCTGGATCAAATTAATAGCTTTTTAATAGCCCTAATGCATCCCGATGACAATCTCATCACTGCCTATCGGCAACGTCACTTTCGTTCCGTCTACCGAGAGCGTCCAATTGTCGGGTCGCACATCCTTAACTCCACGTAAAAGTCTGTCAGCCATTACAGAATTACGCGGCGAAGGCGTTAGGTGATAAAAAACAAGATGCTTAACGCCGGCCTCATTCGCGACCTCGGCCGCCTCGACAGGCGTTGTATGGTAAGTCTGAATATCTTCGAATAACTGAGCGCGCTCATTTTCAGAAATGGCCTGCGACGCCGCAATCATAATATCTAACATGCCGTTGGACTGTGCCTCATGAAACAACACATCTACGCCGCGACTGTTGTCCACCATCGCCTGGCTTTTGTTGGTGTCGCCACTGATGACAAGTGAGCGCCCTTTGTAGTCAAAACGGTAGCCATAGGCCGGAACGATAGGCGGGTGGTCGACCAGAAATGCACTGACTTTCAGATCGCCATCGTCGATTAAGGTAAGAGCCTCGTTGTCGATAGGTCGCGGGTCGTAGCCGGCAACATTCAATGGCGCTATCGAATCGCCGTGGTGGGCGTTGCGAAGGCCGTAGTCGATACCGAAAGCCATCTCGAAACCCGCTGTCACTTGTTCTACGCCCACCGGACCATAAACCGGTAGTTTAGCGACCCGGTCTTGTAGCACCCATGTGGCAAGATGCATATCACCAAGATCCGAGATGTGATCTGAGTGCAGGTGGGTTAATAGCACGGCTTCTATTTTATTAAAGGGCGTGGTCCACTGGCGTAGGCGTGCCACACTGCCATCACCCACGTCGACAACGAATAGCCGCTCGCCTGCTTCTACTAATACACACGCTTCGGCGCGGTTTGGGTCCGGAAGTGGAGAGCGCGATCCACACACAGAGGCGCTGAGCGCATCTGGCTCTGCGAGAGCACCGGAGTCAACAGTAGTCGAGGAGAAAATGCGCAGCAGCATCCAGTCTTGGACGGATTCAAGCTGAATTGCTGCAAACCCTGCCACGAAGAAGACAGCGGCAATTGCTGTAAGCTTAAGAAAAATCCCTTTAATTCGTTCCATTTTACAGTCTCCGATACGCTCTAATTTCTAGCGGCAACCATAGCAGAGCAACAGTCGCACTCCTATACACAGGTGTCTATGCCATAAATCGGGTATCTGATAGGAGGTTAGGTAAGCTCTGGTACCGCTACCGAGACCTCGTTCGAGGCGCTGCGCAGTGAGTCGGTTGAGAGATGGGCATAACGCTGCGTGGTCGTTATTTGTGAATGGCCAAGCAGTGTTTGCACTTCATAGAGACTCCTTCCTGCATTCACCAAAAACGAGGCGAAACTATGCCTCAGATCATGCACACGCAAATCGGCCAAACCTGCGTCTTTACGCGCTGTGTGCCACGAATAGTAAAAACTAGCGTAGGGCTTGCGTGTGTTTGGATTGGCAAAAACGTAGTCGCAGCATTGGTTAGCGCTTAGCTTTTCAATTAAGTTTCTCGCTGTATCGGATAGCGGGACCACGCGCGCCTTACCGGATTTTGTATTCGGGATTCGCCAAGTGCCGCGATCGAGATCAAAATCCTCCCATTTCGCATCGAGCACTTCGCGCTTTCGTGCGCCTGTAAGTATGAGCATTGGAATAATGTGTTTAAGCATTTTATTGCGCGAATAATTTATGGCGCGCAGAAGGGCTTTGGCATCAAGCGCCGACAAAAAGCGTTCGTTCTGATTATTTTCTTTCAATAATGGGATTCCCGCCGTCGGGTTGCGTGTGACCCCTTTGACGTCCCATTTCATCGCGAGATTGAACATATAGCGCAGTAGAATGACAACGCGGTTAATCGTTCCCGGTTTAAACTTCTCTGCAAGCTCATTAATAAGTGCAACGACATCACGTTTTTCGATGTCGTTCATCCGAATCTTTCCGTAATAGGGAAGGAGATGATTGCGTAAACGAGACTCGTCCATATTCCACGATTTTTTATAGGTTTTCACATAGGGCAAATAGTCTTCGCTTGCAAACGATCCGAGGGTGGGTGAATTGTTTATCGGCGCATGTAAGAAGGGGTCCTGCCCTAAGCTTATCTGCGCAAGATAACGTCGGGCGAGGTCTCGCGCCTCGGTAATATTTAGAATGACCGCATTACCAATCTTGCGCTGTCAACTACAGTTCTCGGTATCTTTGTAGCGGAGATAGAATGTTTTTCGACCACTTGGCAGCACTTTAAGCAAAAGGCCGACTAATTTTTATCGTAGAAGTCAGTACTACTGGCCTCTGATTCAACTTTAACGGTGTCTACAAACGACTGCGTGATGTCTAATTTAGGCATCCTACTCCTTAGATTAACTCGGGTACGGCAAGAGATATTTCATTCGATGCACTACGAAGGGATGTTGTCGATAGGTGCGCATAACGCTGCGTGGTCTTGATCTGAGTATGGCCCAACAAAGTTTGTACCTCGTACAAACTTCTGCCGGCATTCACTAAAAACGACGCAAAGCTGTGCCTTAGGTCGTGAACTCTTACATCGCTGAGGCCAGCTTCTTTACGAGCAGTGTGCCAAGAATAGTACACGCTGCTATAGGGCTTGAGCGTTGCAGGGTTGGCAAACGCATGAGCGCAGCGCTTTCTTTGTCGCAGCTTTATGAGTAGTACTGACGCGGTGTCCGACAGCGGAACGATACGTGCTTTGCCCGCTTTGGTAGTCGGAATACGCCAGATTTTACGCTCCATATCGAAGTCTTCCCATTTGGCATCAAGCACCTCCCGCTTGCGGGCACCGGTAAGAATTAGCATAGAGATGATGTGTTGCAACATCGGGTTCTTCGAATTTTTGATAGCGACTAAAAGCGCCTTGGCTTCCTCTGAAGAGAGAAATCGTTCAACCTGATTGTTCTCTTTTAACAGGGGTATGCCGGCTGTTGGATTTCTAATGACCCCGTCGACTTCCCACTTAATAGCGAGATTAAACATATAGCGAAGCAGAATGATAACGCGGTAATGCTTCCGGGTTTGTAAGACGGTAATTGATCATTTATCAGTTGAACGACATCGCGTTTCTCGATATCGCTCATGCGCATTGCGCCGAAATAGGGAAGAAGATGATTACGGATACGGGAGATATCCATTTCCCATGATTTTTTGTACGTTTTTACATACGGAATATAGCCACTGGCGGCAAATTTTTCGAGCGTTGGTGAGGAGTTACTTTGCAGCAGTGAAAAAGGGTCTGCACCCATCGCAATTTCGGCGAGCTTACGGCGCGCTAATGCGCGCGCATCGCTAAGCGTCAGAATCACGGCGTTGCCCAGTTTTCTCTGAGCGTTTACTTTTCGTTTGTCTTTGTAGCGTATGTAATAGGTTTTACGCCCGCTGGGTAAAACTTTCATCAACAGCCCAGGTATTCGTTCGTCGTAATAGTCTACGCTGGTAATACCTTCTTCCACTTTCGCTTTGTTCACGAAAGACTGCGTCAGATTGAGCTTAGGCATGACATCTCCGGCAACAGGCTAACCGAGAATATCGAGTCGAATCAAAAGCTGGGTTGCTACGTACTCGTTTCAATTTCGTCTGGCAGAAAAAGGGTAAGCAGTTGCTCGGAGAATTCCTTTTCGCATAACCATTATCGCCAATGTAAAACTTAGCCGCCTTGCCAATCTCCTTTGGCTAGTCAGTATTAAGTTACAGGTACTTGGCGAACAGCTATTGATGGTCCTCTTATTCGTATAATAGTTGATTTTTAGATTACTGGATTACTAACGTTGTCGACAATGGCGGGGGAATAAGTAGGTAATAATTTCTAACGCTTTGATACAGAGTCGGAGCGTGCGTTCCTGTTCTGCCGACAGTAATAGTTGAAACCTACTGGTTTAGCGCGTTGGCGAGAAGTGTTGAAAAAATGCAGAGGAGAAACGATCGCAGCTATTGATACTAAATACTACAGCTGTAGCAAAAAAGGCCGCCTAACTACCGCTAGCTTTAGATCTTAAGACGCGGCCTTTTCTGAGGACGCGCTGACTCGTATCGAGTTTTTGGAGATGATCTTTGAGTACGGGCTTACGCTTTACGGCTACGCCGGTTGCGATTACATCAATAACCACGAGGTGGGCAATGCGTGAGGACACCGGCGCGAACGTCTCGTGGTCTTCTTCTCTATTTACATAGATCGGTATGGTGCATTCTTGGCTGAGGGCAGTGTCGCGCGGTGCGAGCCCTATCACAGTCGCGCCTGCCTGCCTGGCAAGACGAACACTCTGTAAAAGCGCGGTGGTCTGTCCCGACTGAGAGATGGCAACAACGACATCGTCCCGGCCGAGCGAGATGGCCGACATGTGTTGAATATGCGGGTCGGTATAGGCGGCCGATGACATTTGGAGTCTAAAGAACTTGTGTTGCGCATCGGCGGCAACCGAACCCGACGCGCCAAAGCCGTAAAACTCGACACGGTTGGCGCGAGTTATCGCGTTGATCGAGCGTTCGAGCGCGATAGGGTCGAGCTCGTCTCTGACCGTGAGCAGCGTGCCTATTGTTGTGTCGAAGACTTTGTTGCGCAGATCTTCGACCGTATCGTTGTCGTCGACAGCAAACTGGGAGTACACGCCACCGCTGCCTAAATGTTGTGCTAGGTTTAGCTTGAATGATTGAAAGCCGTCGAAGCCTATTGCGCGGCAGAAACGAATAACCGTTGGTTCGCTTACCTGCGAGCCGCGGGCAAGGTCGGCAACACGCATTTTAATCACCTCGTGCGCATGGTCGAGCACATAGCTCGCCACCTTGGTCTCAGACTTACTGAGCGTGGATCTGGCGTCGGTGAGGCGGCGTATGAGGTTAGGTGAGCGCAAAGTAATCTCCTTTGAGGCAACGTTGATGCTACCTAATTAGTCGATGCACTGCATCAGGATTAGGCAGGTGGTAGACTCTTATTCTTATACGCCCTTGTCATAAGCCCCTAGCCATCCATGAGCCCCCAGCCTTGAGCCGTTATAGTTATTCATTCGTAAACTCGATAGAAGAGATCGGCGCGGATGCGTGGAATGCCTGCGCGGGCATAAAAAGCCCCTTCACTCGCTACGAGTTTTTGCACGCCTTAGAAGCGACCGGCTGCACGACCGCTGCAACGGGCTGGCAGCCTCATCATGCAGCCGTGAGACTTGCCGAGACTGGCGCACTTGTCGCCGTGGTGCCGGTTTATCTTAAGACCAACTCCTATGGCGAATACGTGTTCGACTGGTCATGGGCGAATGCCTATCAGGGCAACGGGCTAAACTATTATCCCAAGCTGCTTACTGCCGTGCCGTTCACGCCAAGCGTTGGGTCTAGAATATTGCTGCGTGACTTGGCTCAGCTTAAGGCGGTTGCTCAGAGTCTTGTGCCGGCGCTGCAGGCCGAAGTGCGGCGATTAAAGGCGTCGTCCTATCATCTGTTGTTTCCTAACCCCGCCGAGCGCGCCGCCTTTGAATCAAGTGAGATGGTCGAGCGCATGGGAAGTCAGTTCCACTGGCATAACCGCGACTACAAAACCTTCGATGACTTTCTGGCGACCATGACCTCACGTAAGCGCAAATCAATCCGCAAGGAGAGAGAGGCGACAGCGGCGGCGGGCTTTGAGTTTAGGCGGACCGAAGGGGCGGCTATAACGCCGCAGCAGTGGGCTGATTTTAGTCTGTTTTATCACCGCACCTATCTCGTGCGGGGGCAGCAGGGATATCTTAGCCAGCGATTTTTCGAGCGCTTAGGCGCAACAATGCCCGAGCAGTTGCTGCTTATCGAGGCCGTTCAGGCGACAAGCGAGGGCGACGTGTGTGCGGCGGCGCTATTTTTTAAGAACGACTCTCAGCTGTTCGGCCGCTACTGGGGCAGCACAAGCGACCAGCCTTTGCTGCATTTCGAGACCTGCTATTACCAAGGCCAAGACTATTGCATCGAACACGGCCTAAGTAGCTTCGACTCTGGCGCTCAGGGTGAGCATAAAATTCAGCGAGGCTTCGAGCCAAAGTCTACGTACTCGCTCCATTGGTTAGCCCACGAAGGCTTCGCTGCGGCAGTAGCCAATTTTGTCGAGCAAGAGAGGCCGCATATCGAAGGCTATATTGCCGACGCCGCGACACTCCTTCCTTTCCGTAAAGATTAGCCACTCGAGACAGCAGAGTGAAAGTTTTGCAGGTAAACCTCTTGCGGCAGGGCAAACCATCGCAGCGCTTCGACGCTCGCAGGGAGCGATACGCTATAGCGTGTTCCCTCCCTGTCGTTACGCGTAAGTTCTTCTCTGGCCTGTGCCAAAAATAGGGGAAGATCGCTGCTCGGCTCATAAGCCGGTTGTCGCGCTTTCCCGTTGCTACCAACGGCAGCGTCGGCTGCAAAATCGAAGTCTTCGAGAGGGAGGCCCAGCTGCATCGCCCTGCCTTGGTAGCGCCAGGTCGCCGAGGTCGAATCGAATTCGTAATACGGCAGAAGCCCCGCGCCATAGTTGGCGATTAACTCAACGGCGCTGAGCAGATAGTCGAAGGTTGCTTCGTCGATAAAATAGTTGAAGTTAAGCCTTACCCACCCCGGACGCAGCACCATATGGCCTTTCTTTATTTCTTTCTCGATGGCGCGGCTTGTGCGCATGTCCATGTTTAAGAGGTCGTGACCGTAGGGTCCGGCGCACGAGCAACCGCCTCGCGCCTGAATACCAAACAGATCATTAAGCAGTGCGACAACAAAGCCGTAATGCAGATCACGCATCCCGCTCGCGGTTTCACATTTTAGGCGCAGCGAAAATATCGACAGCGAGTCGTTGGCGGCGTTGCCCAGCACTTCGATAGCAGGGTTGCCTTGCCAACGCGCCAGCGCGCGCGCCCGAAAGTCCTTCTCGTTGGCTTCGATTTTTGCAATGCCAACGTCTTGCTGCAGCTTAAAGACTAAACCCGCGCGAATAGCCTCGACTATGGCAGGCGTACCGCCCTCTTCGCGCCGCTGGGGGTCTGTAATAAACGTATGGTCCTGCGGGTTCACATACAGCACGGTTCCACCGCCTGGCATTGCCGGAACAGCGTTGGTCATCAGTTTGCGCTTAACCACGAGTATGCCTGGAGTGCCCGGTCCGCCGACGAGTTTGTGCGGCGAGATGAACACCGCGTCTTTTGCCGCGAGCGCGTCTCCGGCAGGGTTCATGTCAATCGCGACATAGGGCGCTGCGGCAGCGTAATCCCAGAGCGAGACTGCGCCGTGGGCATGCAGAAGCTTAGCGACGCGATGGGTGTCAGTCTTCACGCCAGTAACATTAGACGCCGCCGAGAAACTGCCTATTTTGAGGCTGCGGGATGCGAAGCGAGTAAGCTCCGCCTCGAGCCTGTCACAGTCGAGTGTGCCGTCTTCTGCGAGCGGAATAACGACGACCCGTGCGCGCGACTCACGCCACGGCAGTTCGTTGCTGTGGTGTTCATAAGGACCGATAAACACCACCGGCTGGTCTTCGTGAGTGGTGTCGGCAGGGTGCCTAAGACCCATAATGTCGACGAGTTTGTTGATCGCCGCCGTGGCACCTGGGCCACAAAAGATAATCTGGTCGTCGTCGGCGGCGTTAACAGCGCTGCGAATGATGTCGCGAGCCTGCTCTCGGTAGGCGGTGCTCTGCGCGCCGGTGAAAGAAGTCTCGGTGTGCGTATTGGCATAATAAGGCAACACGTGTTCGCGAATGGCGTCTTCGATGAAGGTAAGCGAGCGCCCCGACGCGGTGTAGTCGGCATAGATCAGTGGCTTCTCACCAAAGCTGGTAGGAATACGTGTCCCCTCGCCGATTAACGACAGTCGGATCTTCTCTACTAATTCCACAACGCTGACTCCTGCCGAATAAATCGAGTGAGCAGTATAGCGAGCGGGCAGGTGAACATTGTGCCTATTAATTCGCCAATTAATAGAATATCGAGACAAATTCACTTTATTGACGCTAAAATGGCATGAAATAACGAAAACACGAATATAGACGAATCGAATACCCTTTTTTGTCGAGTAAAACAGCAGGCGCTGTTTATTACTGTCCGTCAACGCGCAGGGTTGTTTCATAAACTAGGTATTGAGTCATGCAACTAGACCGACAAGACATTGTCCTTTTATCGATTCTTCAAAAAGACTCGTCGCAGTCGGTAGGCGAATTGGCCGATACCGTGGGCATGTCAAAATCTGCGTGCTGGCGCAGGCTGCAGAAACTTGAAAAGGAGGGGGTTATTCGGCAGCGCGTGGCGCTGCTCGATGCGAATGCGCTCAATCTGTCGCTCACGGTTTATATTTCGGTGCGCACCAACCAGCATAACGACGAGTGGGCCGCTACCTTCCAGCGCGCTACCGAACTCATTCCGGGCGTGCTGGAGGTCTACCGCATGAGTGGGGATCTCGACTATCTCATCAAGGCTGTGGTCGCCGATATGCCCGACTACGACCGCCTCTATAAGCAGCTTATTAAAGCCGACATCTACGACGTGAGCTCAAGCTTTGTGATGGAAACGCTCAGACACACGACATGCCTTCCCCTCTGAGCGCTTCCCTGCGCTCACTCTTTTGAGGATTCAGTCATGTACCTCAATCACCAATCTCAGTCACGA
>Ga0228634_1001807_pt1 | contig 11567 bp, 16 predicted proteins | sample 42DmetaG_FD_190063 | JGI IMG/M metagenome (GOLD analysis project Ga0228634, IMG submission 190063) | Seawater microbial communities from Monterey Bay, California, United States - 42D | ecosystem: Environmental > Aquatic > Marine > Coastal | place: USA: California | collected 2016-09-27
CCAAACAATGTTTACATTAAATAAGCCTGGCGGGTTAGCTGACTCTGAAGCAGATAAGCTATTACTTGCTAAAGTACAATTTAGTGATACACAAATTAAGCAATTCTTAAAGAAAGTAGAAACTGGACAAGCAAATCCTGGACAAGCAAAAGCATTCTTTTATAAACTTGAAAAGCAATTAGCAATACAAGATCCAAAATTAAGAGCGGCAAGAAGACTAATAGGAGATTGGACTAATTTAACTACGCAACAACAACAGTTAGCTTCTACACAATTAAACAAATACTATAGATTAAATGCTAGACGCAGTGATTTAACACCACTGTTTAAAAAGTTTTCAGATAGTAATAACTTAAATCTTGACAACAATGAAAAGAAAACAGTTGGTCAACGCATTATGCGTGGAGCGGCAGCATTTGCAGCAGGTTATACTGCTGGTAAAATGACTGGCATGGATCAGTAGTGGATGGGAACAAGCAGACCAGTAGAAGTTTTAACGGGCTCTACAGATTTTTATACAGTATATACACTAATAGATATAACAGATTCAGGTGTCTTAAGTCCTAAAGCAGATGCAAAAGGATTTTTTCAAGCTCAGAATTTAAACACTTTTATTCAAAGTATAAGTTTAAGATCACAACCTGTATTAAGCAGTGTTGTTAAATTAGATGCGAAGGATGTAGCTGATTATGAATTTGGTAGTAGTTTTACTGGATTACATGATATATGGGTATTAAAATTTGCCAGTGAAACAGCAGATGCTTGGATGAAAGATGGAAACGATATTTATATGTTGGAAGAGGACTTTAATACAATGCCAGTTCATGTAACATTAGACGAAACAGCATTAATTAACCCAGAAAGCATAGATACAAAGACAATAAGCAAAAACACATACTTTAAATATAGTGAATTTGTATAAATACATATAAGAAGTGCAAGGATGCATTTAATTAAAAATCAGCTCTATAAGACGCTGCTAAAGATTGTGAGAACAAAATATGGCAATGAACCAGTCAAGACTTGAGCGTGAAAATCTAGAGGCACATGTAGATTTATGTGCGGAGAGATATCGCGTGTTAGAAGAAAAATTAAACAGATTAGAGTCTAAAGTAGACTCATTAACAGATGCCATGGCTAAAGTATCAGAAAAGCAGACTGCAAGTACATTGTCTAGCAATAAATTAGTCATCGGAGCAGCAGCGACAGTTATTGCAGGATTGTTATCCACAGTAGTACTATTGTTGTTAAATTTACAAACAGTTACACCGTTAGTAGGCGGATAATATATGTTGCTAAACGAATCATATAATACAATCGTTTCTGAAGCAAAAGTAATATTCAGAAAAAGAGGCGATAAAGTAAGCAGAGCTTTTCGTTGTACAGTAGGACCTCGCAAAGGTAGACCAGTTGCAAATCCTAGTCAGTGTGCAGCTCCTATAAATCTCAAAAAGAGATTTGTACTTAGACGTACTAGAGCAGCCAAAGGTGCTAGAATGATGAAGAAAGCACAACGAACAAAAAGATTAAGTCCGGCAAGTCGTATTGTTGCAAGGCTAAATAAAGCAAGAGGGTAATAAAATGGATGTAATAAACAATAGTACAATTGATACAGTAATAGACTTTGCAAATGTTAAGTTCGGAATGGAACTTACAAAAGATCAAGTATCAGAGCAATTAAGAAATTTATCCTTTTCAGAAACATTAAAACTTATTAATTCAATAAAATCAGATGACAATGATGCATTTTCAAGCATTATAGACCTAAGTGCAGTAAGCGAAGGTTGGTCAGAATTACCTAGTATTAACAGAGAAAAATACCAAGAGCGTGATGGATTGGAAGGTCCTATTCAAACAAAGAGTGGTAAAACAGTATATTACGATCCAAAAGAAGGCAAGTATATTGATCCAGACAGTGACATTTATTTGTCATATGACGAATGGAAAATGTTAGATAGCGAAAACATGCATAAAATTGACATGGAAGAAGCAGTAGACAGACTAAAAAAATTATCTGGTGTAGACGAAGCATACGGAACTGCCACTTCGGCGCAACCAAGTAGAGCCACAATTAGAGCTCAAGGAACTTCGCCATCAGGAACAGAAAGACGCTATACTAATACAGCACAAGATCAAGCCAGAGATGCAAATGTAATACCCAGAACAGTAGCTGGTGCTCCTCCTAGAGGCAATGTAGCAACTGGACAAGGTGCAGTAAGAGGCGGTAATGTAGATCCAGATGATATTGAAAGAGCCAACAATTCAGAAGTTGCAGCTCAAAACCAACAACAAGTAAATATAAACGCACAAGAAATTGAACGCCTAAGACAATTGGCAATGGGGAAATAAATGAAAAGCATTGAAACCCCAGGCGGAATCCCAACATTTATGTCACTTCACGAAAGTGAAATGTACGAAAACTTATTAGAACGCACATGCAAAGACGATTTGTCAGAGCGTCAAGTTTACCTAATTCAAAGTCTAGTTAACAAAAATATTGTTAAAAAGATAGTAGAGAATAATAAAGTATATTATGAACGTATGAGAGGGAGCCTATAATGCCAACAGAAGAAGTAAAAGGAATGATGGATATCATTGCTAAATTAAACGAATCAGCTGCAGCAGAACCAACTGCCGCACAAAAAGTTAAAAACGAGAAAAATAAACCATCTCCTACCATATTAGGTAGTGTTAGTAAAGACGCAGAAGGTATGCTAAGTATTTTACAAAAATTAGACGAAGCAACTACACAGGTTACTAAAGAGATAGTAAAAGAATCACAAAATGACATTGAATTATCAGCAATAGATAAAAAAGGCGATACAGTTAGAGTAAACAATTACGAAATTACAATGGAAAAAACAACCATTGTACCAGGCATTAAGAAAACATTTTACAATATCAAAGAAGGCAATAAAGTTATTCACAGTGAATTAGCATTGTTTGAAACAGCAATGGGTATTGTAAAAGGGTTACTATTTGACAATGATAGCAAAGTAAATAGACTATTAGAGTTAGATAACAGATACGCAAGTTCGTTGCAAGAAGCAGCAACGTATAAAATGAAGTGCAAAACCATTGTAGAGAGCAGTAAACACGATATTGCAATGGCAAAACAAGGTGCAGCTGTTTATAAGATGAAAGAAATCAAAAAACAGATCAAAAGTGCCCTTTGAGCATAAATACAATATATAATAAAAACTCTAGTGGGGTAATAACATGGAATTAAAACAATTAAACGTAAAGAATCTAAACAAATTAGATTCGACACTTAAAGAAGTATTTGGTATGAGTTTTGACTTTTCAGCTGGCAACGCCAAGTTAGAAAAAGTTAAAGTAGTTACTGAAACAAAAATCAAAGCACTACGTGAAAGTGGTGTAGAAGTAAACGATAAGCAATATCAGAAGTTATTGCTAGTTCTGGAAGGTATAAACACAGCTATGGAAAATAATCCAATAATGGAAAATGAACTAGACCAAGCAGAAGTCCTTTTAGCAGCAAAAAATATGGCAGACGATCTACAGAAAATGGCTGAAAATTTAGCTAGTATGCAAGTAGAAGAGTTAATGAGTATTACAAATGCAATGAAAGAAGAAGTCGGTACAGCAGAAGCAGATGCGTTTAACACATCAGCAGAAGCGGCAATTGGCTCGGCTCTCGAAGCAGTAAAAACAGCAAACGCACAAGTGGCAGATGCAGTTTTAGTAGCTCAAGGTCAAGCACCAGAATCAGATATGGGCATGGATGATACAAGCATGGACATGGATGGCGGACTTGATGACATTGAAGGCGACATTGAAGTAGCACCAGAAATGGACGACTTCGAAGGTGCCGATGCTGCAAGTGCAGAAACAGACGATGGTGGAAGAGAAATGAAAGAAGACGCATATCTCCAAGCACTAAGTATGGTAAAAGAAGCACAGGCCGATGGTAAAGTTAACAAAGAAATTTTAAAACAAGCATTCGCGGTATTAAAGAAGTAATACTATGAGATACACTGATCTTTTTGAAATATCAGTAGTGGATTCAAAAGTAATTGATCTACTGTCTATATTAAGTAGCGAAGGAGTTGAAAGCATTCCACTTGACGCATTAGTTGGAGAACTAGTAGCAATGGGTGTAGATGTTGATGACCAGTCACTATTTGATGAATTAGATAACATACCTATTGTTAATAATATTAAAGATGGTATAGTGTATTTTAATACTGCAAGTATGGGTGCTAGCAATTTAAACAAAGTTGACCCAGAAAAAAATAAGAAAAAAGTCAAAGCAATGGCTAAGAAACAAGTAGATAAAGAGTTGAGCAAATGAGTGTAGGATTAAACGCAGCCCAGGCAAGATCAAAAGCATCGCAAGATATGATTGTGTACAAAGAAACACAATCTATTATGGAAGCTATTATTACTCAAAGTGGCTTAGGAAAATTTGAAGCATATGTAGATGATGGTACTACAATGACAATATCTACTCCAAGTGTACAAAAGATAGGTACAGTTAACAACCCCACAGTTAACGTTGGAGATACATTTATCATCGACAGTAATACAATAACACTAGGTACGTCTGGAACATCACTTAATGCAATAATTTCAGATATTAATGATGCAGCAATTCCAGGTCTAACAGCCTCTAAAGATGCAGGCTATTTGGTACTAACAATAGAAGATAGTGCAGGCGCAACATGGTCATATGAAATTGGTGCCGGCACAGCAAATACAGCTCTTGGATTTGTAGCAGGTGTTTACTCAATCACAAATCCAACAAGTGTAGATTATTATATTGTTTGGCAAGGAACAGCTACTGATCGTGCTATTCAAAACCAAATGAATCAGGTAATCAAACATTTTTCAGACTTGGGATATAAGATCGAGAGATTAACAAACACTTCTACTAGTAGAACGTTTAAATGGTACGTGTATTGGTAGTAGTATGCTTTCGCCAGTACATAAGCATATTATCCTAAGAATTGAAGCAAACAAGCCACCGTTAGAAGATGAACTCAAAGCGTGGATGATTGAACTCGTGGACAAAATTGGTATGAAAATACTAGAAGGTCCTATCTCAGCAAACATAGATTATATGCCCGGTAACAACGGACCAACTTGTGTTGTTATTATTGAAACATCACATTTTGCTTGTCATGTATGGAATGATGTTGACCCAGCACTAATACAACTAGACGTATACACATGTGGACCGTTTGATCCAAACGATGTAATAGAACATATTCAAGTTTGGGATCCAGTTAAAGTAGAATACAAATATTTAGACAGAGAATTCGGACTAACAGAAATAGAAATTTAATATGAAAATAGCATTTATTGGGGATAGCTTCTCAGCTTATGACCAAGAAGGCCAAGAAAAAAATCATTGGTCTTATTTACTAGCACAACAATTTCCACAACATCAATATTTTAATTATTCAACAGGCGGACGAGGCTACGATTATTTTCGATTAGCAATTGTTGATGCAAAAATAAAAGATGTTGATGTGGTTGTTACTAACAGAACTTTTAATCATAGAACATTTCAACACTACGGTGATAAAGATGGAATGTTTGAGGTATTAACAGAGGTCGACGATAACTATACAACCTTTGCACATAATTATCATTATTGGTATTCAGTTCATAGTGATACTGTAATGCGTAATACAAAGCCACCTGCACCTGCACATATTGAAAAATCGATACAAGAGGCGCTGTCTGCACAGTCTATGTCAACTGCTTATCAAAATTTTAACAATAATTGGTATGACAACATGGATAGTTTGTATAATTTTAAACATATAATAAAACTAGAATTACTCGACGATCCAAATGACGAGTATTTAGGTTTAGACAATGCATATATACAACTTAGTAAAGCATTTAACGTTGATCAACAAGTTCAACGAGATAAATTTGAAAGGGGTGTTTCAGTTGCTAGTGATGAGTTGCGAAAAAACTTATTAATAGAAAATGATTTAATTATTTCTTACGAAGACGATCATTGGAGTCCTAAGGCAAATAAATGGGTATTTGACAATTATATTTTGACTAAATTCGTTGACATACTGTCTTAATTATAGTATACTTTATGTATGCCTAAAATTATAAGCCCATACCCATATCAAGAATTTAAACGAACTAGTGTAGACGGTAAGCGTCTATACCAAAACCCTTGGGGCGACCCTGTTCCAAGTGTAACAACAATCCTAAGTGCTACACAACCAGCAGAGAAGCGTCAAGCATTAGCTAATTGGCGTAAGCGTGTTGGTACAGAAGAAGCACAACGCATTACTACAACTGCCGCAAATCGTGGAACAGTTATGCACAATATATTAGAACATTGGGCATTAGGCGAATACGAAACATATAACCCTGGAAACAACATAGTACATCAACAAGCCAAAGCAATGGCACAGGTGGTTGTGGATAACATTGAAAAAGATGTTGATGAAATATGGGGTACAGAAGTAAACTTAGTAGCAAAAGAATTGTATGCAGGCACAACAGATTTAGTTGGTGTATACAAAGGCGAAGCAACTATTATGGACTTTAAACAAACAAATAAACCTAAAAAACGTGAATGGATTGATGATTATTTCCTACAAGGAGCCGCATACGCAAACGCACACAATGAGATGTATGGCACTGATATTAGCCGTATTGCTATCTTTATGTGTAGTGGTGATTGCCAATGGCAACTGTTTGAAAGTGACCCAGAAGATTTCAAAGATTGGGAAATGAAATGGGCTCAAAGGTTAGAAAAATTCTATCGCTTATCATAAATACATTAACATAAGGAAGAAATAACATGGCAACAATTACCGCAAGAATGACAGCACGAAAAGGTACACTAGCAAATCTCCCGAAATTACTTCCGGGTGAAATTGGACTAGTAACTGATTATCAGCAGACATTTATGGGACAAGAACCAGTAAAGGGTTCTGTAACTTCAGATGATGCTACTTCGTCAACTGTTGAATTTATATCTCCGTCGGGTCACCCTATTGATTTAGATGAAATAACAACTACTGATCTAGCATATGGTATCACTATAACTGATGCCGGCACTAATCCTGCAACACATTTAGCTGATATACCAGGTGCTAATATTACATTTATAGATAATATTGCTACCTTTAATCATACATTATCAGCTGACCCAAGTGGCGATAATGATATAGAATACCATCTGTGGTATAACAAAGAAATTGGTTACCATGCAGAAGCGTTTCCAAATCCAGAACAAATGATTAAATTTACTGCTACTTCAAGTGCAGCACAAGTAACAGGAATAGAATTTTTATGTGATAATAAAAAAAGTGTAACAATTGATTATACACTATCACATCTAGGCACAAATACAGCAGCGCCGTTTAATACTTCGGCATCAAGACGTGGCACATTAACTATGCTACTTGACAATGCATCTGGAGTACCTACTACAAGTTCTATTAAAGATCAATACGATATTAGTACTGGCACTATTCCAGTTGAATTTAGTTTGACTAACAATAGTACAGATAGATTTATACTTAACTTTAAACCAATCTCTGTATTAGGTGTAATAGATACAGTAAACGAACACACATTTACATACGTTCAAAAGTCATTTAAGTAAATTAAATGAAAGATACGTGGCAATTACCGCTGAAACCTAGACTTCGTAGGTGGCGTGAATTAAGAAAAGAAATAGTAGAAGTTTCAGACAGAAAAGCACAATTAAGAGTTGTGATTGACTTTTGGAAAACTACGCCCTTGGGTACTAGAGTCATTGATCCATACGATCACATATCTTGGCCTAATCCTTGGGAGTTGCTAAATACAAATCACTACGATGAAAATGTTGTAGGCTTGTGTATGGCATACACTCTACATTACAGTGATATTCCTTGTAGAATATTACATGTACAAAATGTGGAAAATAGTGAAATAAAGTTAATAGTTTTAGTTGACAATATGCATATTTTAAACTATAATTATGATACTATAAACACAAAAGAAGTAATGAATGAATTCAATGTACTCACTGAAATAGAAGTAAGTACCTTGGTAAAATAGTTTTAATAAAACTATAAACGAAAGAAATTGGATGATAAATGGGTAAAGATATAACAATATTAAAACGCGATGGATCTCGCGAAGAATTAGATCTAGAGAAAATGCATAAAGTCGTATTTTATGCATGTAATGATGTAGCAGGAGTAAGTGCAAGTCAAGTAGAATTAAAAAGTCATTTACAATTCTATAACGGAATTGAAAGTGCAAATATTCAAGAAACACTAATTAAAGCGGCAGCTGATCTTATTAGTGAAGAAACTCCAAATTATCAATGGGTAGCAGGCAGATTAATTAACTATCATTTGCGAAAGATAGTTTATCAATCTTTTGAGCCTCCTCATCTTAAAGAGATAGCACTTAAAAATGTTTCATTGGGTTATTACGATAAAAGTTTTTTCTCCGTTTATACTATAGACGAAATTGACCAACTAGACAGTTACATTAAACACGATAGAGATGAAAACATTACATATGTTGGCATGGAACAGTTTCGTGGAAAGTACTTAGTACAAAATCGTGTTACAGGTGAGATATTTGAAACACCACAGATTGCATACATGATGATAGCCGCAACACTATTTGCTAATTATCCAACAGAAACAAGATTAAAATACGTAAAGGAATACTATGACGCTATTAGTAATTTTGATATTAGTTTACCTACTCCTATCATGGCCGGACTTCGTACACCGCAACGTCAATTTAGTAGTTGCGTTCTTATTGAAACCGACGACAGTCTTGATAGTATTAATGCTACTTCTAGTGCTATCGTAAAATATGTAAGTCAAAAAGCAGGCATTGGAATTGGCGCAGGCAGTATCCGTTCAATTGGAAGCCCAATTAGAAATGGTGACGCATCACACACTGGTGTTATTCCATTTTATAAATTATTTCAAAGCTCAGTTAAATCTTGTTCTCAAGGTGGAGTACGAGGCGGAGCAGCAACACTATACTATCCAATTTGGCACATGGAAGCAGAAGAATTACTTGTTCTCAAAAACAACAAAGGTACAGAAGACAACCGTGTAAGACACATGGACTATGGAGTACAGTTTAATAAACTTATGTACGAGCGTCTACTCACAGGCGGAGATATTAGTTTATTTTCACCAAGTGATGTACCGGGTCTATATGAGGCCTTTTTTGATGATCAGGACAAATTTAAAGAATTATATGAAGAAGCAGAGCGTACAGTAACACGAAAGAAAGTTATGCCAGCGGCAGAACTATTTGGACAGTTTATGGAAGAACGCAAAAATACAGGACGCATTTACTTAATGAATGTGGATCATGCAAACACACATGGATCGTTTAAGCCAGAAGTAGCACCTATTAAACAAAGCAACTTATGTTGTGAGATTAATTTGCCTACTAAGCCATTATCTTTTTTCAGTGACGAACAAGGAGAAATTAGTTTATGTACATTAAGTGCAATCAATTGGGGTAATATTAGATCTCCAAAAGATTTTGAAAGAGTATGTAGACTTGCAGTGCGTGGACTAGATGAGCTATTGGATTATCAAAAGTATCCAGTATTAGCAGCAGAACTAAGTACAATGAAAAGACGCCCATTGGGTGTTGGTATTATTAACTTTGCATTTTGGTTAGCGAAGCATGATTTAAACTATCAAGATATTGATAAAGATGGATTGGCATTAGTGGACGAATGGGCAGAGGCTTGGAGTTATTACTTAATTAAAGCAAGTGCAGATTTGGCCATTGATAAAGGAAACATTGATGGTATATATGAAACAAAATACGGCGATGGAATTACTCCTAATCAAACATACAAGCAAGAATTAGATGAGCTAGTACCTCACACTGAACGTATGGATTGGGATGGATTGCGTAAACAACTTAAAGCAACAGGTATTCGTAACAGTACACTAATGGCACTTATGCCTGCTGAAACATCAGCACAAATTAGCAACAGTACTAACGGAGTAGAACCACCACGTGCATTTGTTAGTGTTAAGCAAAGTAAACACGGAGTACTAAAGCAAGTGGTTCCTGGTTATCCACGCTTAAAGAACAAATATGACCTACTGTGGGACCAGCGTAGTCCAGAAGGTTATTTAAAAATTATGGCAGTATTGCAAAAGTATATCGATCAAGGTATCAGTGTTAATACAAGCTACAACCCAGAATTCTATGAAGAAGAAAAGATACCAATGAGTGTCATGTTACAACATCTTGTAATGTTCTACAAGTATGGTGGTAAGCAATTGTATTACTTTAATACATTTGACGGACAAGGCGAAATTGATTTTGATAAGAAAAGTAAAGAAGAACTATTAGGAAGAGATAGTTTTGAATCAGACGGCGAATATGACGACTACTGTGATAGTTGCACAATTTAAGGAAACACATGAATGACAATTTTAAACACAACAAATGAAAAATACCATACTGAATGTAATGCATTTCTAGATGGCCAATTAGGCTTTCAACGATATGATACTGTAAAGTATAAACAGTTTGATAAACTAACTGACAAACAGTTGGGATTCTTTTGGCGCCCCGAAGAAGTAGATGTTAGTAAAGATTCTCAGGATTTTAAAAATCTTACTGAGCATGAACAACACATTTTTACTGCTAATTTGAAAAGGCAAATCTTATTAGACAGTGTACAAGGCAGAGCACCAGTAGAAGCATTTGGACCTATTGTAAGTTTACCAGAACTAGAAAACTGGATTATGACTTGGACATTTAGTGAAACAATTCACTCACGCAGTTATACACATATTATCCGTAACATTTATTCTAATCCTACTGTAGTATTTGATGAGCTAATGGACAGTAAGGAAATTACAGATTGCGGTGATGATATTTCAAAATATTATGACGAGCTTATTGAACTATCACAGTATTATCAATTGCTAGGCGTAGGTAAACACAAAGTAAATGGTAAAACAGTTGAAGTAGATGAATATGAATTAAAGAAAAAGATTTGGTTAACATTGAATAGTGTTAACATTTTAGAAGGAATTCGTTTCTATGTAAGTTTCGCATGCTCTTGGGCATTTGCAGAACTTAAAAAGATGGAAGGCAATGCTAAGATTATTAAGTTTATTGCCCGTGACGAAAACGTACACTTAGCAAGTACACAGTACTTGTTATCAAAAGTGTTAACAAAAGAAGACCCAGACTTTGTAAAGATTGCAGAGGAATGTAAAGACGAAGTAACACAAATGTTCGTTGATGCAGTTGAACAAGAAAAAGAATGGGCAAACTATTTGTTTAAGGATGGATCAATGATTGGTCTTAATGCACAGTTGTTGAGCGATTACATTGAATGGATTTGTTGTAAGCGTATGATAGGACTTGGCATGAAGTGTCCTTATACAACTTCACAGGCAAACCCACTACCATGGACACAAAAATGGATTAGTGGAGCAGAAGTACAAGTAGCACCACAAGAAACAGAGATTAGTTCTTATATTATTGGTGGTGTGAAAAAAGACGTAGGTGAAGACACATTTTCAGGGATGAGTTTATGATTACAATTTATGGAA
>Ga0228634_1001812_pt1 | contig 11557 bp, 10 predicted proteins | sample 42DmetaG_FD_190063 | JGI IMG/M metagenome (GOLD analysis project Ga0228634, IMG submission 190063) | Seawater microbial communities from Monterey Bay, California, United States - 42D | ecosystem: Environmental > Aquatic > Marine > Coastal | place: USA: California | collected 2016-09-27
CTACACGTTTTGACTCACCATGGGCTTACACAGACTGGGACACAAGCGTACAAAACGAAACATCAGAAACAGCATCAGACTGGAACGGAACTAGAACTCAAATTGTTAAATTTGAATTCGCTTCAGTAGACAATATGAATGCTTGGTTCTCTGCAGGTGGTGAACTTAGAGTTTCAGCATCACATAGTGACTCAACTTCAAATCAACAAGGTACTTCTTGGGAACAACTTACTGGTGAAATGGGAACATTTACATACTCAGTAAGACCAGAGGATTCAAGTTCAGTTGATACACGTACAAGATATAAGCATAGTGACTTAACTGGTTCTTATGTTATTCATAAGAAAGAAATTGCAGATGACTCAGATTATAGTGCGAACTATATTCAAGTTTCAGCATATGTCGATGGAAGTGATATTTATATCAAAACAGAATTAGCAGATGCTCACGTTGCCCGTAGTGGCAGTGGCTCTGGTTATGGTGGTGCATGGTCATGGACTGGTGCAGATAACGTACCTGGAACATCAACAGTTACTATTGCATCGAAAAAATTAACAAATGCGTCTGGCTCAGTTATGGCAACGAACCCAACGTCTACTGTTACTGATTCTCTGTAAACTAAGTTGTGGGACGATATAAATGCCACAGAGTTATTATCTAAATAGATGGAAATTACATGTTGCAGATTTTAACTCATTTGCAGACGATATCAATGATATAGTCGGTATCGGTGCAGGAGATTCGGGATATGGACAAAGTCATCTCGTTGTTGCTAAGGCACTAGATAAAGTAACAACATCATTGTGGGATGAACTTTTGACCTCAATGCTCTATGCTGGCAGACATCAAGGAACAACACTAAACTCGCCAACTAGCACAACTCATGTTAGTTGGCCACCCACACACGAACTAGATTCGATTTTTTCCACTATAACTACAGATATAGCAAACATAGTAGGAAACAAACTAAACAGTAATGTATCATACATGACTGCAACAGCAAATCAAATATCTTCATCAAAAGCATACGTAGACCCGGCAGGTAGTCCTGGCACTCCTATTTGGACTAGTGCCAATCAGGTATTTTATGAAGCAAAAATCACATTCACAGATGAAGACAATCGCAGACACTTCTTTAATTCTGGTGGAGAACTTAGATTTGCCTCAACATTAACTGGTGTTGACGCGGCGCATGCCCAAAGCGTTGACTGGGAAACAATGTTAAGTGCAATCCAAACGATTAAATTATCTCATTCTTCTACAGAGAGTTCAGCAAGTCTGGGTACTCCAGGCTATGGATTTAATATGTTAACTGGCACATATCAACTTGTTTACACAAAAGGCGGAACAGGTGATTATGCTGGAAACCAAATAAACATATATGCAAAACTGTCAGGTTCAGATGCAATAGATATTAAGATAGCATTTGACGATGTTCATGTCTCTGATAATGGCACTTGGTCTACTCCTCCGTATTCTGGAAATTGGACAGGAACAGACTATGTAGCAGGAACATTAACAGTCACATTAGATGAACTTAGACCAGTTGATTCGCCAGATGGTGTAACACTTTCATCACCAACTTATTCCCATATTTCTCAACTTTAAGTGTTGACTTTTGGTCGATTTTACTGTATTATTAGTACTAATACAGGAGAATAATTTATGGCCGAGAGCATTAAAGATGTAGCATCATCGAAAGACTTAGAGAGATTAGAGAAGGCATTAGACTTTTCTAATACAATGAAGACTTTCAATCTAAACAAAAACAATCTAAAAGTTAAGACACAGAACTTATTAAGTTATAGTACTGCTGGTGGGTCATTCACAGTTGACCAATCATTGATATCTTTTATGAATTTTGTTGTTTCAAGTGGTAAAACAGAAATAACTCTACTTGATAAGAACGATATACCTGTTCGCATCGAAGATACTGAGAAATTCCTTGACGAAATATCAAGTTTATACTTCGAAGTAGTTAATGACTATTATAACGAATATCAAAAATTAAGAAGTTCCCGTAAAATAGAAAAAGTATTAGAAATTTAATATGAGTAAAGGTATTATAATATTTGCTCAGAATAATGAGTACGTCAATTATGCCGAGCAGGCATGTGCCTGTGCTGGATATGCCAGAAAGAATCTTTCATTATTTGATGAAATATGTCTAATAACTAATGCCGAAACTTTAGAATCAAACGAAACATTAATTAACGAGTACTTTGATAGAGTAATTGTTAGTGATAGTTTTCAACCAGACAATATACGATTATTCAAAGACACAGTAGACAAACTTGAATACGCATCATTTAAGAATATGGGTAGAAGTGAGGTTTATGACTTATCTCCATATGATGAAACATTAGTTATAGATGCGGACTATTTCATTATGAATGATATACTAGACCAAGTATGGGATAGTGAAAACGATGTGATGATTAACTGTAAGTACAGAGATGTATCAGGACGCCATAAAGAGAATATAGAATATCTTGATAACTTTAGTATTCCAATGTATTGGGCAACAGTTTTTTATTTTAAAAAATCTGATTTTGCCGAAAATCTATTCACTCTTATAAGTCATATAAAATATAATTACAAGTATTATTATTACCTATATAATTGTAGTGGCAATCTATACAGAAATGATTTTGCATTTTCTATGGCATTGCATATATTGAATGGTAGTGTCGCATTTGATGTGCCATCATTACCATTTAATTATCTGAATAACAGTTTTGACCTTGATGATATTTACAGAGTCAACTCACATAATGATATTATTATGTATTGTGCTGATGCTGAACGAATTACAAATCACATTCTATCAAGATTTAAAAATATGGATATACATATTATGAACAAGAAAGCAATAGCAAGATGTATTGATGACCTCTTGACAAACGGAGAGAAAGTGTGAGCAGAGGATATATAACCATTGCCCAAAATAGTGAAGACATTGATTACTTAGAAATGTCGTATGCTCTTGCTCTCAGTTTAAAAGCAACACAAGAGAATAGCAATCTATGTGTATGCGTAGATGAAGAAACAAAGAAACTAATAACTGACAAACATAAAAAAGTGTTTGATGCCATCGTTGATATTCCGTGGAATGATGATGCTAGAGGAGATAAATGGAAGATACACAATAAGTGGAAATATCCACATATGACTCCTTATGATGAAACTATTATACTTGATAGTGATATGATATTCACTGAGAGTGTAGACTATTGGTGGGGTTATCTTGCTAAGAAAGATGTTTGGTGTTGTACAAATGTTAAAACATTTCGTAACGAAGATGTTACTAGCGATTACTATCGAAAGAAGTTCACTCAATTAAATCTACCAAATGTATACAGTAACTTTACCTACTTCAATAAGTCAGAATTAACTTTTGAATTCTTTAGAATGGTTGAACTTATTATGACACATTGGAACGTATACTTTGATAAGTTTCTTGCTGGTGTTGGACAGAATTGGATGAGTGCCGATGTGGCATACGCATTAGCAATTCAACTATTAGATATTGAAGCAGAAACATGTGATTACGACATTAAAGATGTTCCCACTTTTGTTCATATGAAAAGTATGGTGCAAAATGTACCAGTAACTATGATAGAAAGCAACTGGACTAAAAGTATAACAAGTGAGTTAGGAGATGATTTACAAGTTAAGATTGGTAATTTCACTCAAACATTGCCTGTACATTATGTAGAGAAGAATTGGATGGACGAGAATAAGATTAAACAACTCGAGGACGCAGTCTTATGATAAGTCTTATAGAGAAAACTAATACATGTCGTGCTGTGTATTTTGATGGGTTCAATAAGATTACACAGATAACGAATCAAATTCAAGACACGAAAGATTTATTTGCATGGTTTGAGATTAAAGAAATTGAGCCTTTTCTTAATGGCAGTTACAAATTTTCAGATTACATAGTCAAAAGAACAAAGAATCCACTCATATATGAGATTATAAAATCAAAAGTTGACATTAAACGAAGAAACAAAGATAATCAATTACACAAAATACTAACAACAGAAGATGCTGATATACTACTTTCACTCAATGATGACGAATTGGTATTTGAAGCAAACGACAAATTGAAAGAAAGTATTGATATTGACCCAAATCAATTAGTTAGTGTTGCCGGCAAAACAGACCACGTGTTCTTTATTACATACAAAGATAGACCAGAATTTCTAATAAAAACAGTAGAAATACCATTTTCTGAACTATTATCCACTGGAAAACATGTTAAGTTAGCATTTAATAAATACAATATAAGTGTCTATACACAGAAGTATTTTGACAAGTATTCGTGGAGAAAAGTATGAAAGAATCAAAAATTGTCATAGGTGATTTAGATGTATTCTATATCAGTTATGATGAACCAGCAAAAGAAGAACATTGGGCGAACCTGATGATGAAGTTTCCATTTGCTAAAAGAGTAGATGGTGTAAAAGGATTTGACAACGCACACAAAGAATGTGCAAGACAAAGTGAAACTAGCAGATTTATTACTATTGATGGTGATAACATCGTTGATGAAAGATTTTTCGATTTAGAGATAAGTTTTACAGACGACTCAGATATATCAAACTCTGTTATTAGTTGGAGTGCTAAGAACATGGTCAATGGTTTAGTATACGGCAATGGCGGTATCAAATGTTGGCCAGTAGACTTAGTGTTAGAAATGAAAACACATGAGAACGCAGAAGACGAAACAAAGAAAGTAGACTTCTGTTGGGATTTGAATTATATTCAAATGAATGACATTCACTCAGAAGTATACAACGCAGGCTCACCATTTCAGGCATTCCGTGCAGGATATCGTGAAGGTGTTAAGATGTCACTAGACGAAGGCAAGACTGTGCCTATTGAAGATTTTAAAAAGAGAATATGGCCAAAAAACTACGAAAGATTAATAACGTGGTGTAATGTTGGTGCTGATGTAGAGAATGGCATATGGGCTTGCTTTGGCGCAAGACTAGGATGCTATGATATTAATTTTGTAGAAGGTTATAAGTTAGAAAACATTTCATCATTTGATTGGTTCAAATCATACTTTGAAGAAGATGTTTTGCCTGTTTGTTCTGGTAATAGTGAAAAATGCACTAAGACTGGAGTAGAATGGGACTATGATAAACTGTATGATGAGTGTCTGCGAATTGGTGATATTCTCAGTGAAAAGATGGGAATGGAAATGACAGACCCTACGCCCGAATTAGGTAGATTCTTTAAAAGAGTTTACACAAATCCACCTAGAGTTAATAATCCACTCGCAACAGAAAAGCAAACTGGTTGGGATAGATAATGTCAAATTATGATGATGATGCAGTTGTCACTCGGGACAATTTAAATGCATTGTCGCCATCTATGTGTATGGCAAAATGGCTTCAGGTAAGTTTACACTTGCCGCAAGGAAGAACACACAGTTGTTATCATCCGCCAACACATGCGATTCCATTAGATGAACTAAAAGCGAATCCAAACGCATTACATAATACACAGTTCAAGTTACAAGAACGAAAACAAATGAAAGAGGGTACTCGTCCTGAAGGATGTCAGTACTGTTGGAATGTAGAAGATGCTCCGAATCCGCCAGAGGGCGGTAGATTAAGCGATAGACACTATCGCTCAAGTGAATGGTGGGTAAAAGACGCATGGGATGAAGTTGTAAACAATCCTTGGGACCACGACATTACTCCACGATATGTCGAAGTCAATTTTAACCAAGCATGTAACTTTAAATGTAGTTATTGCTCACCTCACTTGTCTACTGCATGGGAAGATGATGTAAAAGAACATGGTGCATTTCGTTTCTCAAACGGAACAGGTCATAATGATATAGAGCATCTACGCAAAACTGGACTTATGCCACTTGAAGTTGCACGTAGAGATAATCCATACATAGAAGCATTTTGGAAATGGTTTCCTGATGTGTATCAAAATTTAAAAGTTTTTCGTATGACTGGTGGTGAACCACTCATGGACAACAACACATTCAAAGTATTAGATTACGTAAATGAAAATCCAAATGCAACGCTAGATTTAAGTATAACTTCTAATATGTGTCCACCACAAGATGCATTATTTGATAAGTTTATAGATAAACTAAAAGCAATAGAAGAAGTTCGTGTGTGGGAAGACACAGAAAAGTTTAATCCAGACAGTGGTAATCACTGGTACGTTGCACCAGCATGTAAACATTTTAGTTTATACGTAAGTGTAGATGGCGTAGGTAAACAAGCAGAATACATGCGTGATGGTTTAGACTTTGATAAGATGTATGAGAACTGTAGACGTGTTCTACGTGAAACGGACGGCACAGAAATATCATTCATCAATACATTTAACTTGTTAAGTATTCCTAATTTACGTGGATTCTTACAAATGATATTAGACTTACGTGAAGAATTCGGTTATGAAAACCAAGAAGATACAGTTATTCAACCACCAGATAGAAATGGATTCAAACATCCAAAATTTGTTCGAAAGAAAAGACAAAGAATTTGGTTTGATACTCCATATCTAAGATATCCAGATTGGATGACTTTGCAATTAGCAGATGAAGACATGTTGGACATCATACAACAGAACATCGACTTTATGAAAGAAAATGTTTTAGAAAATGATTTGTACGGCCGAAAGTATACTGGCTTTAAGAATTATGAAGTATTAAAATTAGAAAGAGATTTAGCATGGGCTAAAGAAGGACTAAATATGAGTGAAGAAAAGTTAAGCACTAACTTAATTCGCTTCTATGAATATTTTACACAGTATGATAAACGTAGAAACTTAAATTTCTTAGCCACATTTCCAGAGATGACTGATTTCTGGAACGAAGCAAAAGAAGAATATGAGGAACAATACAGTGAAAGTTGATTTAATGAAAGGTTATTATTTTGAAGACATTGAACCACTTCTTAAAAATGTTATTCAACAAGATTCAATAGATGCACAACTTCTGTATAGATATGCTTTTAATCTTCCTAGCACGAAACATGGACATGCAAATACTATATTAGAAATTGGCAGGTATAAAGCAGGCTCAACTGTGGTACTCGCCTCAGCAACACATAATAAAGATTTAAACATAATTTCAGTTGATATTAACGATAGCCATATGTTAGAAGGAGTTTTAAGAGAACAACATTCATCGGCTACAGATTGGTTAGATGCATATGAACAGAAACATCGAATAGATATAAGAATAGAAAATTCTAACACAATGGAAAATATTCCAATGTCATTATTATTTGTAGACGGAGACCACTCTTATAATGGAATAAAAAAAGATTTTGAGCATCATTGGAATTATCTAAATCATAATGGATTTTGTTTAGTAGATGATTATGATATTACTGACCCAAGTAAAAATGGTGTAGCATTCTTTGTGATTGACTGGATTAGAAAAGGATATGCTGAAGTAGTTGAAGTAGGTAAACAAATAATAGTTCTTAGAAAACTTAAGAATTGGGACGAATACAAGGAGCAACATGGATAAAAAACCTGAAGGTGAATCATTCAGAGAGTATAAAAAGCGAGTCATTGACCCGATTGGTCCTTCGTTCTGTGCGGCTAAATGGCACAATGCTACTATCTGGTTAGGTCATGGACAGACTACTAGTTGTCATCAGCCACCAATGCATGATATTCCATTGGAAGAAGTAAAACACAATCATACGGCGATTCACAATACTAAACACAAAAAAGAAATGCGTAAGTTAATGCTTAACGGTGAACGCCCGGCTGAGTGTGGAGTTTGTTGGAAAATGGAAGATTCTGGCAAGGATGTAATATCAGTGCGAGTACAAAAAACGCAAATGTCAGAAGAGAAAGATATAGCAAAAATACCAACTCAGGCTTGGGATAACAACTCAGCGTTACATACATTAGAAATATCATTTGATAGAGCGTGTAATTTTAAATGTTCATATTGTAATCCTGCCTTCTCAACTGCATGGGTGAAAGATATTAATGATAATGGACCGTATCAGAATATTCAGTCAGATACTAGGGGGCACTTTGTTGGCACCGCACCATGGGCAGAAAAAGTAGCAAAAGATGACGAAGACAATCCGTATATTCAAGCATTTTGGAAATGGTGGGAAGAACCAGGTGGTCTTGTAGATACTTTGTACGAAATACGAGTGACGGGAGGAGAGCCAATTATGCATCCCGGAGTGTGGAAATTATTTGATTGGTTTAAAAATAATCCCACTAAAGGCCGTGATATGATATTTTCAATCAATAGTAACTTAGTGCCAGAAAAAGAAAAAACATTTGAGAAGTTATTAGAAATTACACAATATGTTCCTAATTTTAAAATATATACTAGTTGTGAAGCGGTCGGAAAGCAGGCAGATTATATTCGTGATGGAATGAAGTACGATACGTGGTTGAGCAATATCTCTCGATTATTAGATAATCCTAAAGTTTGCGAATTTCATGTTATGATGACTATAAATTCTTTATGTTTAGATGGAATAACAGACTTTATGGATGATATGTTAGCACTACGTGAGATATACGGAGAACGTGCGCCCGTAATGTCATTGAATAGGTTAGACTTCCCAACATTTCAAAGTCCAGATATTCTACCTGAGTATATGTTAACTCATTATCATGACAAATTAGAAACATGGTATGAAAAGAAAAAAGATTTACTAATAGATGTAGAACATCTTCATGTTCAGAACTTATTACACCATCTAACACGATGTAAGACACGATATCACAATCCTGAATTACTAAAAAAACAATACAACGATTTTAAAACATTCTATACACAATATGATGCACGCCGAGGATTCGATTTTAGGTCAACATTTGACCCAATGATGGTAGAGTGGTTTGATTCACTAGAAATACAACAATCAACAATAGCAGTAATAGGACCAGACCCTGCTACTGTTGAAAAATATAACGAGGGTAACAAATATGGGTAGAAAATACTGGGAGTTTGAAACACTCCACGAATACAAAGAACGAATTATCGACCCAGTTAGTAAGTCATATTGCGCCGCTAAGTGGTACAATGCTACTATCTGGTTAGGACACGGACAAACTACAAGTTGTCATCACCCACCAGGACATCCTATTCCAGTGGAATTGTTAGATAAAAATCCATCAGCGATTCATAATACGCCACATAAAAAGAAGATGCGTAAGATGATGCAAGAGGGCGAACGTCCAGCAGAATGTGAATACTGTTGGAAGGTAGAAGATATGGGCAAAGACCATATCTCTGACCGAGTGTTCAAGACTGAAATCTATAAAGATGAAGATATCCAGAAGTCGGTTGATTTGCCATGGGAAGAAGATGTAAATCTAAAGACTCTTGAGATATCGTTTGACCGAGCCTGTAATTTTAAATGTTCATATTGTAATCCCGCATTCAGTACTGCCTGGGCAAAAGATATCAATACGTATGGTCCATATCAGAATATTCAATCTGACGCAGTAGGACATTTTATTAATTCAGCCCCTTGGGTTGGCGCTATTGCTCCAGAAGATAATCCATACATTAAAGCATTTTGGAGATGGTGGGAAAGTGACCTTGCAGATAGTTTAGAAGAGATACGCATAACTGGTGGTGAACCTATCATGCATCCTGGTACTTGGAAATTATTTGATTGGTTTAAAAATAATCCAGGTCGAGGAAAAGATATGAGATTTGCCATCAATTCAAATATGTGTCCTGAAACTCCAAAGGTGTTGAACAAACTGATTGAACAATCATGGCATGTGCCGAATCTTGAAATTTATACGAGCATGGAATCTACAGGCAAACAAGCAGAATATATTAGAGACGGACTTAATTACGATGAATGGATGTCAAATATTCATCGTGTATTGAACGAGGCGAATATATCGAAACTGCATATGATGATGACTATAAACTCCTTGTGTCTAGATTCCATTGTTGAATTTTTAGATGAAATGTTAGACCTGCGAGAACAATACGGACAACGAGCCCCAACGCTATCACTGAATATTCTACGATTTCCTTCATTTCAGAGTAATGCAATATTACCAGATAATATTAAAACTATTTACAAAGATAAGTTAGAGATATGGTATAAGTCTGAACGCCCACAAAAAATGTTACACGATGGTGAGATGGCCAGTGTAGAACGATTAATTGACTATCTTGATATCATTAAGACTCCTCATAGAAACACGGCAGATAAAGCAAAACTACACAATGATTTTAGGGCATTCTTTGCACAATACGATATCCGCAGAGGTAAGAATTTTTCAGAGACATTTCCAGGACCGTTAGCAGAGTGGTTTGAGTCATTAACTAGTGAAATTCCTACAGCAGAGAAAATATTAAGTAAAGAATTAGTGTTAGAGGTATCTGATACTGCGGTAGACCCGAAGACAACCGATACTTATATTGACCAGACTAATGATACATTGAAGTAATATAATAGACAAATAATGAGCAACAAGATAGTACCAATTTGGAATAGAGACGGCAGTTGTGCCAAAGAAAGTGAGAACAAAACTTTCTGCATGGCTCCGTGGTCACACACTTACATATCTCCTCAAGCAGAGAGAAGAATGTGTTGTGCGAGTAGAGAAGAACACTCATTTCAAAAACAGTACATTGATGCGACTAACGATGAGAAGTATGGAGAAATAAAAGAATCTAAAACATTAGCAGATGATTTTAATCCTGTTAGTTTAGAAGAACATTGGAACTCTCCATACATGAAAGACATTCGAAAGAAACTTATGGCAGGCGAACGCATATCACAATGTGACGTGTGTAATGATGACATACTTAGCGTCTCTTCGTATCGGAAATGGTTTACAGGTGTTCTATTCAGAGATAAGATACAAGAAGCATTCGACAACACAGATGATGACGGACACACAACAATGCCTGTTATTTCATTTGATTATCGATACTCAAACTTATGTAACTTCAAGTGTCGTATGTGTGGTGAACAGTTGTCATCATCTTGGGAAGCAGAAAAGAAAAAGAATAATATGTGGAGCATAGAACAACAACCGTTTATGCAGAAAGATGTTAAGAAGAAGATGACATCATTTCAGACTGAAGTTGTTGAACCAGAATTCAGAGAAGCAATATCAAAAGGCATAGTTGAAGAAATCTATTGGGTTGGTGGCGAACCGTTAATGTATGATATACATTGGTGGGCATTAGAAGAAATGGTCAAGAATGGGTCAGCAAAGAACTGCCATCTGAGATACAATTCTAATCTATCACGCACAGAATTCAAAGGTCAGAAACTATTTGACTACTTGCCACAATTCAAAGATTGGCTAATGTGTGCAAGTATTGATGGCACAGGTGACATTGTAGAATTTATTCGTAAGGGTATTGTATGGGAAGAATGGTTAGAAAACTTCAAAGAAGGTTTAGCCGCACCAGGTGGTAAAGACAAGATGCTATTTGACTTGACTATTACTGGTCCAGGTATGTTCAGTATCAAAGATTTGTTTGATTTGAGTTTAGAACTAGATGTGAGAATAGAAACAAAGATTATGTTTGCGTTTCATCCAGACATTA
>Ga0228634_1001820_pt1 | contig 11523 bp, 8 predicted proteins | sample 42DmetaG_FD_190063 | JGI IMG/M metagenome (GOLD analysis project Ga0228634, IMG submission 190063) | Seawater microbial communities from Monterey Bay, California, United States - 42D | ecosystem: Environmental > Aquatic > Marine > Coastal | place: USA: California | collected 2016-09-27
GATCGTCGGTTGGATCTGCCGCTGCTGAAGAAAGCATCGAACAAATCGTCGATAATTTGGCGGGATCGCATATGTGCTTTATCACGGCCGGAATGGGGGGCGGAACGGGCACGGGCGCGGCACCGATCATCGCGCAAGCCGCGCGCGAACTTGGGGTGCTTACGGTTGGGGTTGTTACCAAGCCGTTTCAGTTCGAAGGTGCCAAGCGGATGCGTCAGGCTGAAGAGGGCGTCGAGGCACTGCAAAAGATGGTTGATACGCTGATCATCATCCCGAACCAGAATTTATTCCGTCTGGCGAATGAAAAAACCACCTTTACAGATGCGTTCAGCATGGCGGATGACGTCTTGTATCAGGGCGTCAAAGGCGTCACCGATCTGATGGTGCGCCCCGGCTTGATCAATTTGGACTTTGCCGATGTCCGCGCCGTAATGGATGAAATGGGCAAGGCGATGATGGGCACAGGCGAAGCGGAGGGCGAAGACCGCGCTATTCAGGCGGCTGAAAAAGCAATTGCCAATCCACTGCTCGATGAAATCAGTCTGAACGGCGCACGCGGCGTTTTGATCAACATCACCGGTGGCCAAGATTTAACCTTGTTTGAGTTGGATGAGGCGGCCAATCGGGTGCGCGAGGAAGTGGATGCGGATGCCAATATCATCGTCGGTTCAACGTTGGACACGGAGATGGCGGGTAAAATGCGGGTTTCAGTCGTTGCCACTGGCATTGACGTGAGCGAAAGCAGCAATGAAATTCCCCAACCACGCCGGAGAATGGCTGAGCCCTTGGTCGCTGCTGAGCAGGCTGCCGAGCTTACTTTGGCGCAGGAGCGCGAGCCAGAGCTGACGGTGCCCGCTGCGCCCGAGGCGGATTTATTCGCGGATGCCGGAAGCGCACATGATTTGGATGAGGCGCTTGCGCCGCATGACGAGAGATTGGGGGGACAGGATGACAGCCTGCCGCCTCCTGCCTATCAAGGGCAACCGGCCGCGCCGCTTCAATTGGGCGAAGATACGGCGGTGCGCGTCTCTGCGGCCGGTGTGCCAACCGATGAAGCGATGGCGCGCCTTCGGGCTGCGGTGAAAACCACCCCCGCCTCGGCGCAACCTCAAAGTCAGGTTGAAGAAGAACCTGCGGCTTCCGAGCGTCCGCGGTTTGGAATTGGATCTCTTATCAACCGCATGTCGGGTGCAGAAAGTGATCGTTCGAGCGTGGCCACAGCCCCTGCAGCGCCGCAAGAAACACCCGTTTCGCGCGCTCCAACAGCAGAAGCGGCAGAGCCGCCTTTAGAACAAGAGCGGATCGAAGTGCCCGCCTTTTTGCGCCGTCAGGCGAACTAAATCCATCGATATGTCAAGCATTGCATCCCCTCTTTTGATGGGGATGCGCTCGCGCAATAAATAATTGGGCAAATTCGTGCTGGTTTTGAGCGACCATGTTTCAGTGCGTAACAAAGTTTGAATTGTGATTGTTGGCCCATTTAAGGTAGAAGCGTTGCAAATCATAAAAGAGTTTTGGGGTTAAATTGCAAACCACTGTTTCTAAGGTTCTGGTCTTTCGCGGCATTGGGTTGCATTCCGGTGAGGAGGTCGAGCTTAAACTTTGCCCGGCCCCCGCGAATTTCGGCCTCTGTTTTTTCCGCAGCGATGTAGAAATTGGGGATTGCGCTATTCCGGCCCGCTGGGACAGGGTTGAGCAATCTCCATTATGCACAAAGCTGGTGAATGAAGCGGGTATATCTGTTTCAACCGTAGAGCATCTGCTCTCGGCGCTGGCGGGCTGCGGTGTGCATAACGCACGGATTGAAATTAACGGCCCTGAAGTGCCCATTCTTGATGGCAGCGCGGTTCCGTTTGTGCGCCAGATATTGGCAGACCCGCTGACGCAATTGGATCAGCCTGTCGAGGCGATCCGGATTTTGAAAGACATTGAATTTAAAACCGATCAGGGTTGGGCGCGTTTGGTTCCCAGTGATGTTCCCAAGATGAGCTTTCATATCGATTTTAAAGACGCTGCGATCGGCGTGCAAAGCAAATCGATTAATATGTCAAACGGTTCTTTTGTGCGCGAGTTATGCGACAGCCGTACCTTTTGCCGCAGCGTGGATGTTGAGACGATGCGCGCGAATGGGTTGGCGCGGGGCGGCAGTTTGGAAAATGCCGTGGTGGTTGACGGCGCAAAAGTGCTAAGCCCCGGTGGTTTACGGCACGCCGATGAAGCCGTGCGGCATAAAATGCTTGATGCTTTGGGTGATTTAACCTTAAGCGGTGCTCCGATCATTGGGCATTATATCGGGCATCGTGCCGGGCATGCGATCACCAATAACCTCTTATGCGTTTTGTTCGCCACGCCTGGAAGTTTTGAACGCGTGTCTTGCAGCGATGATGTGTTGCAAATATTGCCCGGTATCGGGGCTTGTTTAGAAGAATATCGCGCAGCGTCTTAAAGATCGCTCTTTTTGATCCCCTTGTTTTTATGTTACAACAACGCCATGAGGCCAAGTAGGATGCGGCTTTGTGATTTGTACAAAAGGGATGTTCGCGAATGAAGGCATATGGGTTTCGCCACGGGATCGCCGCAGCGCTGTTGGGCGTTTTTTTATTGGCCGGATGTGAGGATGCTTTTAAAAGCCAAGAGCCTGAAAATCTTGAAAATTTCAGCCCTGAAGAGATTTTTAAGAAGGCTGAAATAGAGCTGAACAAGAAACGCTATGATCAAGGCGCGCAATATTTCAGTGAAATAGAGCGGCTCTATCCCTATTCTGAATGGGCCAAACGCGGCTTGATCATGCAAGCATTCGTTTATCATCAAGGCAAGAAATATGATGAAAGCCGCGCCGCAGCCCAGCGATATGTCGATTTTTTCCCAGCAGATGAAGATGCCGCTTATGCGCAATATCTTTTGGCGTTAAGCTATTACGATCAAATTTCGGATATTGGCCGCGATCAGGGGCTGACATTGCAGGCGCTTGAAGCGTTCCGCGTTGTGATTGAGCAATATCCCGAAAGCGATTATGCTGAACCCTCAAAATTGAAATTTGATCTGGCGTTTAGCCATTTGGCCGCCAAGGAAATGGAAGTTGGGCGCTATTATTTGAAATCTGGGCATTATGGCGCGGCGGTGAATAGGTTTAGAGTGGTCGTTGAAGATTTTCAAACCACATCGCAAACCCCCGAGGCTTTGCATCGATTGGTGGAGGCCTATCTCTCGCTTGGTTTGGTGGATGAGGCCCAATCTGCGGCGGCGATTTTAGGGCATAATTATCAGTCAAGCGAATGGTATCGCGCCAGTTTCGCGCTGCTTAAATCGAAGGGCTATTCTCCAAAAGTATCGGGTACGGGATGGCTGAGCAAAGTCTACCGACAAGTTGTAAAAGGCGAATGGCTGTGATGAAGCAGACGGGCTAAGGCGATGCTCAAAGGATTAGATATTCGCGATATTTTGATTATTGATCATCTTGAGCTTTCGTTGAGGGCTGGCTTGAACGTGCTGACTGGAGAAACCGGGGCGGGAAAGTCTATTTTGCTTGATAGTTTGGGCTTCGTACTTGGCTGGCGCGGACCATCTGATTTGGTGCGCCAAGGGGCCGAGCAAGGTGAAGTAAGCGCGTGGTTTGATTTGCCCGATGACCACCCGGTTTTGGATTTACTCGAGCAGCATGGATTGCCTGTTTCGCAAGAGTTGATATTGCGGCGTATCAACGGGCGAGAGGGGCGTAAAACCGCCTGGATCAATGACCGCCGGGTGTCAGGTGAATTGCTGCGCAAACTGTCCGAGCATTTGGTTGAACTACATGGCCAGCATGATGATCGGGGCTTGTTAAACGCCAAAGGGCACCGCAATTTATTAGACGAATATGGCCAATATGGCGCTTTGAAAGCGGCGGTCGCCAAAGCTTGGGGCGAAAAAGAGCGCGCTCGCAAAGCGGTTGAACTGGAAAGCGAAGCGGTCACAGAGTTGCGCCGCGAAGAAGAGTTTCTGCGCCATGCGGTGGCTGAATTAAGCGCGCTGGATCCAAAACCTGGCGAGGCGGATGCGTTGGATGCGAAGCGGCGGTTGATGCAGGCCTCGACGCGGGTGCGCGCAGATGTGTCTAAAGCCTATCACGCACTGGGGCGCGAGGGCGCCGAAGCTTTGCTGGATGATGCCCAGCGCTGGCTGCAAGAGGCTGCTGCACAGTTAAACGATGAATTAGACGCGCCGCTCGACAGTTTGTCGCGCGTGATGAATGACTTGCAAGATACGCTGAATGAGGTTGAAGCCTGTTTAGACGCAATCGGGTTTAACCCACATGAGCTTGAAACGCTTGAAGAGCGCTTGTTTGCGATGCGCGGCTTGGCGCGTAAGCATGATGTCCATGCCGATGCATTGGCTGACTTAGCCGGCGATTTAGAAGCGCGTTTGCTGCGTTTGGACGCCGGCGCAGACAATTTGAACGCCCTGCGGGCAGCGCAAGCTGAAGCCGAAAACGTCTATGCTGCGCGGGCAGCAGAGTTGCAGCTTGCGCGCAGCGCTGCCGCCGAAAAGCTGGATCAAGCGATGGCCTTAGAATTGGCACCGCTGAAAATGGAGCGGGCAGTGTTTGAAACCAGACTGACCGCGGCCGCCGCAGGCCCTGAGGGGATTGATCAAATCGATTTTTGCGTGGCCACCAATCCAGGCGCGCCGGCGGGGCCTTTGGGGAAAATTGCCTCTGGTGGTGAATTAAGCCGATTTTTATTGGCGCTGAAAGTGTGCCTCAATGCGGGTAATTCGCACGCAACTTTGATTTTTGATGAGATTGACCGCGGGGTCGGGGGGGCCACTGCCGATGCGGTGGGCCGACGTTTGGCAGAGCTGGCGCAATCCGGGCAAGTGCTGGTGGTCACGCATTCTGCACAGGTTGCCGCATTAGGTGATGCACAATTCCAAGTCAGCAAACATCAAACAGATAGCCATACTGTCTCGCGGATCAAACAGCTTGATCGCGAAGAGCGCGTGGATGAGATTGCGCGTATGATTTCAGGAACGCAGGTTACGGATGCCGCGCGTGTGGCGGCTCAGACTCTGATCGCAGGGCGTTGATCAGCACTGCGATCCGGCGCCTTAATTCTGCCTTAACAATTTACCTGGATTTAAGATGTTCAAGGGATCCATTTGGCGTTTCAAGCCGCGCATAACCTCCCAGGCTAGACCATGCTCTTGCTCCATAAATTTCAGCTTGCCCATGCCAATCCCATGCTCGCCGGTACAGGTGCCGCCCAAGGCCAGTGCGCGTTCGGCCATACGGTCGGAAATCTGCATTGCAGCTCTGTATTCGGATGCATTGTCAGGATCGATCAGCAGAATCGCGTGGAAATTTCCATCCCCCATATGCCCTAAAATAGGCCCGCTGATCGCGCTTCGGGCAATATCTGCATGGGTTTCTTCTACCGCGTGCGCCAGAGCAGAGATTGGCACACAAATATCAGTTACGATTGCACGCGCGCCAGGGCGGCTTGCAAGAACGGCGTAATAGCCATTATGGCGCATCGTCCAAAGCGCGGTTCTTTCTTCGGGCAGCGCGGACCATTGGAACCCGGCACCGCCATATTCTTGACAGATATCACAAAATAATTCGGCATTTTCAGCAACGCTGGCATCGCTGCCATGCAGCTCAAACAACAGATGTGGTTGAATGCGCATTTCAGCGCCAGCATATTCGTTAAAGGCTTGAGCGGTTGCGCCATCAACGAATTCTATACGCGCCATGGGCAAGCCCATTTGTATTGTTGCGATCACGGCCTTTACCGCTTGCTGCATGCTGTCAAAAGCTACGATGCCGGCGCTTATAGCTTCTGGCTGTGGATGCAGCTGCAAGGTAAGCTTTGTGATCAGCCCCAGCGTGCCTTCGGATCCCACCAAAAGCGACGTGAGATCATAGCCGGCAGAAGATTTACGCGCCCGGTTGCCCGTCTGTATCACTTGGCCATCCGCAAGAACAACTTCTAATGCTTTTACATTTTCCCGCATGCCACCATAGCGCACCGTGGTTGTACCGCTGGCGCGCGTTGCGGCCATGCCGCCCAATGAGGCATTGGCCCCTGGGTCAACGGGGAAGAACAGCCCGCTGGCCCGCAATTCGATATTCAGCGCTTCGCGGGTGAGCCCGGGCTGCACAAGAACATCCATATCTTCAGCATTAAGTTGTAATAGTTTGTTCATCCGCGAAAAATCGACGCTGATCCCACCACGTGGAGCCGAGGTATGCCCCTCGAGCGATGTGCCGGTGCCCCATCCAATCACGGGGCATTCAAATTGCGAACAAATCTTGAGCAGGTTTTGAACCTCTTGCGTGGTTTCCACATAGGCCACAGCGTCCGGCGGCATGAGATCAAAATAACTTTCTGAGCGGCCATGAAGGTTGCGATCCGACTTTGATGTGCTAAGGCGGCCGGGCAAAAGCTGCGACAGGGCTTCTAGGGTTTTGGCATGGCGCATAGCGCTGCCTCCTTACTGGGTTCGCCTTAGCTTAGCCCAAAGTTCCATTCTCCGAAAAGACTGCCAGCGATCAAAGTTAACAAAATTTCAGAACGCTGTGGTTCAGCCCCATAGCCTGCGGTTTTAGAAAAACATATTTATGGTGAGGGAAATCACATCATCATCGGCAATGCCCGAGAAAGCCAAACCGCTTTTTTTGGCGTCATAGAATTGGCTGCGCAGTTCCAAACTGGACCAATCGTTCAGCCGCCGCGATGCTTCAAAAGCAATCAAAGATTGCTCTTGCTTTTGGTCCTGTGACATCAATGCCAAGAAGCTTGTATCTTTGGCATCATTCAAAACAAGGCGTAAGCCTGCACTGTAAAAGCGTTCGGCCGCTGCTTGTGGACGGGTGTCATATTGGCCCTCAGCGATAAGTCCAAGATCCCAGACCTGCCCGAAGGCGCCATAAAGCGTATATTCCAAACCGGCAACCGCGGCGTCGAAGCCTGCCCCCGATTGTGTTCCATGCAGGCTTTCCCATTTCAAAAGCGTTGGATCGCCGGTAAATTGCGCTTCAAACCCGATTGTTTCCTGCAGCATGTAGGTCGCGTTCAGCGCGCTACTGTCTTGGGTTGGTGTTATAAGTGGCTCGCGGGCTGTGCCTTGGAAACCGCTAACTGCAAAATCCCAATCGCCCGAAAAGGTAGAAAACCGCGCCGCAATATCATCTGCCTCTTTGCCTTCAGAGCGTTCATAGAGGCTTGTGGTCACATTTAAGCCACTGCTTGGATGGCCGTTGCCGTCGTTGAATGTGCGCTCACGAAAACGCGAAATATACCATAATTGCAGATCACCGAAATCGAAATAGCCATCAAGCGACAGCGATGGGGCGCCTAATTTTGCCTCGCTCCCCTGATTTGCAGCCGCGTCGCTTTGGTTGATAACATCAACAACGTTTCTGCTTTCTGCTTTGCCCCAAAAGGTTTGGCGCTGCCCGATATAAAGATCAAAATTGCTAAAGGACCGGCGCAGATAGGCTTGGCGCGCCTCAACCAATCTACGACCCTTATCATCGGCATCTGCGCGCGCGATCAATTCAAGCTCTGCGCGATAGGCGTCAAAATCATGATACGCGTCGAGCTTTAATTCAACCGATTTACCATATTCAATCGTTCCTTCAGCATGGCTTGGGAAATAGCTGACTTGGGGGGATATGGTCAGGTTGACTTCACCCGAGACGGCGGGCCCACAGGTCAGTAATATGGCTGTGGGCCAAGATAAACTAAGCGGCTTCATTTGATACGTTTAAGCGCGTTTTTCTGAAAATCTTTTTCGGTCATGCCGGTTTGAAAGGCCCAGTCCGAAAATTGTAATTGGGTTTTCTTGCCCGTCTGATGATTTTCCATACTCAGGGTATCTGCCCGCCAATATTTTCCGAGAAACTTATTATAATCTGCGTAGGAGAGTGTTTTTAATAGGCTGTTTTTCCGATCGTAAAATTCGATCTTTTGCAGCCGGTATTCTTTTTTATCGATCCATACCAATTGGCGGGAATAGCCGCTTTTCCGGTCAACCGGATCATATTCCACCAAAAAGCAATCGAGCCCATTTACCTTTTCATCGCGCAGATAATTATAGGTGTATTTCTCGACTTCTTGGCTCGAAATATCCTCATAGGCAAATTCGCTGCCCATGAAAGGCCCGGCTTTGTTCGATGAGGCAATGCGTTTCACCCGCTTTAACGCAGGCAAAAACAGCCATTGATCATCCGAGCCTGCCTTTTTTGTATGTGATAAAAAGGCGGTTCCGCGCACGTCCCCGGGCGAGTCAAATATAACCAGCGATAAATCGCCCTCGCTGGACCCTTCTAAAGTTCGGTTTCTGATCGCGCGTTGGGTGGATTGGCCATGTTGGTCAGATAGAACCATAACCATTGTAGAGGTTGAATCTTTGAAACCCGTGTCACGTTTGTCAAGTTCTGTGGCAATCTCCAATCCCTTTTCAGGAGAGGCGGCCGCGGTTGAGGGAAGGCTAAGGCCTGTTAGGCCTGCAATCAAAATCAGGGGTAAAAATTTCATCTCTTTCTCCTTAAGATGTTGGCTGCATTGCCGGTGTGTCTGGGCCATCATTGGCTGCGTGCTCTGCAGCTTCTGAAGGTGTGTCTTTATCTAAAGCAATCAACAGCGCCGGCAGTAAAGTCAAGTCTGCGATCAGCGCCATGATCAACGCGATGGCGGTGAGACTGGCCATATAGCTGTTTAAGCCAAAGCTGGATTGCGCCAGAATAAAAAAGCCCGCCGCTAAAATGATGGTCGTAACCAAAAGCGCGGTTCCAACCCCCGTAAACGCAAAGATAACCGCGTCTTTAGGTGAAAGCTTTTCATCGCGCCGCGCAATTTGATATTTGCTTAAAAAATGCACGCTATCATCGACCACAACGCCCAAAGCCATTCCCGCAACCACGGCAACAGCCATATTGACCTGCCCGACAAGTAAGCCCCAAAGGCCGAATGCAAGGCCCGCTGGCAAGAGATTTGGCACGAGGCTGATGACGCCGAGGCGCACGTTTTTAAGCGCAATCAAAATCACACCGCTGATCAGCAATACCGCAAAGAAAGTACCCGATAGCATGCTTTTGATATTGCGCTCGGCAATATAGGCAAACATCACCGTGGGACCGACCGCATAGGTGTTGATGCCCAGATCATTGGCGAGGAAATCTTCAGCGCGTTGCAACCAGGCCCTGACTTCATTCGTGGTCATATCTTCAATTGTAATCACAATCTGCGTTGACGATTTATTGATGTCCAATTGGTTGTTCAAATCCAGCCCATAGGGCAGGGACAGTTCATATAGCAGCAAATATTGCGCGGCCAATTCGCGGCTTTCGGGTATTTTGTAAAAAGCCGGATCGCCGCCGTTTAGATCACGGTTCAAACGTTTGAACGTGTCAGAGATCGATTGCACGTGGGTAACGGGTTCTTCATTCATCGCCCAATCGGTAAAGGCTGCGATTTTCTTGATGAAATCGGGCGAGCTGATCCCGTTTGGTTCACCGGAACTTAGATCAAACTGAATTTGATTGATGCCAGTTAAATTCTGTCCAATCCATTCCGAATCTTCTCGGAACTGGATTGATTCATCGAAATATTTCAAGAAGTCATCATTGATTTCATTCAAAGGGATCAAGGCTAATAATCCAAGTGACGCCGCGATGCTGAGCGTCATCACGGTTTTGTAGCGATCGGCAATGAATACGCCCAATTTGCCCATAACACCGTCGAGCTTCTCGATCGTGGCTTTGGGCTTTATTGTAACAAAACTGATCAAAATTGGCAGCAAGGTGACCGCGTAGATCCAAGCGGCAATCACGCCAACCGCTGTGATATTTCCCAAATCGTGGAAGGGGGGCGAGTCTGAAAAGTTAAGAGACAGGAACCCTAAAGCAGTGGTTACACTGGTCAGGAAAATGGGTTTTCCGTTTACTTTCAAACTGTAGATGATGCTGTCGCGTTGGTTATGGCCGGCGCGCATTCGGTTCATTAATGTGACCAAAAAGTGGATCGAATCTGCCACCGCCAAGGTGGTGATGATGGTCGGCGCGCTTGCTGAGGGCGGCGTTAATCCAACCCCCATCCAGCCACCAATACCCATCGCAACCAGAATACTTGGGACGATGATCACCAAAACCATTGCCGTGGCATAGAGCGAGCGGAGCAATATGTAAGACACCGCTAGAATGACCAAATACATCGCCGGGATCAGCGAGGCCATATCATTCATCGAGGCTTCTAGAAACGCATTATTGAAGAAAATAATGCCCCCGGTACGGATTTTAACATCATGCTTTGCTTCGATTTCGGCAACTATTTCACGCGCAACAACGGCAACTTCTGCCACTTCATCGGCGTTTTTGCCGGGCAATTGAATCGTAACGTTTACGGATGTGCTGCGATGCTGTGCATCGTGGATTTTACCCGCCAGCGTTGGCTCGGTTGAGCTGATTTGATCAACGAGTTTCTGTTCATCAGCGCTCATATTCGCGGCGTCAAAATACAAATCTCTCACGATCAGATCATCGCCCTCGACTTCGGTGTGCTGATAGTTCGAAAGGCTGTCAACGCGAATGGAATAGGGAATTTGCCATGACATATCCGTCAGCTCTTCAATGGCGGCCAACACTTTGGGAGAGTTCGCTTTCCCCGATTGAGGATCAATCGCGAATTGAACGTTGTCAATTTTTGTATAGGTGCGTTGGAGTTTTTCAAAGGCTTCCAATTGGGGATTGGTTTCACCAAAAAAACTGCGGTAATCATTGTCAAAATACAGGTTTTTCGCCCCAAAAGTGCCAGCAAGCGTGAGGGCCAACAAGGCAACCAGAACGATAAGCCGATTGTTTAGGAGGAACTCTCCATAGGATGTTTTTTGGGGTGCCATTTTGAATATACCTTTGAAATCGCAAGCAAGATCACTGCAGGGTTTAATGTCATATCTGTTGTTGCAAGCACCATTTAAATCACTTGCAAAATGCAAGCTACCTGATTATAAATCGACCTTCAATGCTTTTAATCTCATTGTCATACAATTTTACGAAAACGTAAGTTTTCAAGCGTGTTAAGGCCATGAAGCGAAAAAACTGTTGTCCAATTGCACAAGCATTAGGCGTTTTAGGGGATAAATGGTCCTTAATCGTGTTGCGGGATGTAATCTTTGGCAAAAAGCGGCATTTTAATGACCTGCTCGCCTCTCCAGAAAAAATTTCGACCAATATATTGTCAAATCGGTTGAAAACCCTGCAACAGGAAAGCCTGCTCTGTTGTTCTGTGGATTTAGAGAATAGACGGTCAAAAATTTATACACCTACAGAAAAAGCTCAAGATTTAGTGCCGGTTCTGGTCGAATTGTATAAATGGGGCGAAAAATACAATGATAGGGCCGATACGGCAGAAAATCCGATGCAGGAATAGCCTTTTTAAGCGTTCTGGCTGGGCTTTTGGCTTGGCAAAGACTGATATCGCGGCAACACTGATGCGGTGAAATTGCAAAAAAGATGACATTATGACCTACCGCCCAATCCCGCTT
>Ga0228634_1001823_pt1 | contig 11512 bp, 11 predicted proteins | sample 42DmetaG_FD_190063 | JGI IMG/M metagenome (GOLD analysis project Ga0228634, IMG submission 190063) | Seawater microbial communities from Monterey Bay, California, United States - 42D | ecosystem: Environmental > Aquatic > Marine > Coastal | place: USA: California | collected 2016-09-27
CGTGGGTGAGCCGGGAATGCCAAGTGTCAGCATCGGCAAGAGCGACCCTGTTGAAGCCGCGTTGTTCGCCGTTTCGGGGGCTGCAACGCCCTCAATCGCGCCCTTGCCAAAGCTCTCAGGCTTTTTGGAAAGCAGCTTTGCGATGCCATAGGACATCAGAGCCGCAGGCGTCGCACCCGCTGCGGGCAACATGCCAACAAAGAAGCCAAGAAAGGAGCCAAAGCTCATGGTTTTCCAGAGTTTGTTGATCTCTTTCAAGCCGTACCACAACTCGCGGAAAGTGATCTTGGCAGGTGTGACCTGCGGCGCGCTTTTCTGGGTTTCGATCGTGTAGAGGATTTCACCCACGCCGTAGATCCCGATGGCGAGCACCAGAAAACTGATCCCCGAATAGAACCCCGGCTGGTCAAAGAAAATCAGACGCGGATCGCCAGAAATAAGGTCCAGCCCGACGGCCGACAGCACAAGGCCGAGACAAATCATGATGATCGTCTTAAGGACGTCATCGCCGCCAAGGCCCACAAAGGTGGTGAATGCCAACAGCACAAGCGCGAATTCCTCAGCCGGACCGAACGCGAGGGCTACATCCGCGAGAGGTACGGCAAACAGCGTGAACAGCACGACCGAAATCGTGCCACCAACGAAAGAGGCAGCGGCCGCAGCAATCAGGGCCAGCCCCGCCTTGCCCTGCTGCGCCATTGGTCGGCCATCAAAGGTCGTCGCAACTGCCGTTGACGCGCCGGGGATACCCAACAGGATCGAGCTGATCGCGCCCCCGTACATCGCACCATAATAAATCGCGCAGAGCAGAATAATCGCAGACGACGGCGGCACGATGAAGGTGATGGGCAGCACAATGGCCACCCCGTTGACCGAGCCCAACCCCGGCATTGCGCCGATGAACAGGCCCGCCGTGACCCCGATCATCACGATCAGGATGTTGATGGGCATCAATGATGTGGCGAAGCCTTCGCCAAGGTATCCAAGCAGTTCCATAGCCGAGGTCCCCTAGAAGAAGCGCGCGTAAAGCGGGAAGAACCACGGCTCGGTCCAGCCTTTGGGCAGCAGGATTTTGAGCGTGACTTCGAAGAAAAAGAATAAAAAGACGGGTGTGCAGATGGTGAGTGCGCCGGTCAGAACCCAACCGTGTTTGCCGTAGATCTTCAGGTACCAAAGCAGGAACATCGGGATCGCGATATAGGCACCCGCGAACGGCAAGGCCGCCACAGTCGCCGTCAGTGCAAGCGTCACCACCACAACAGACCGCAGCGTATCTGGGTCGAAAAACGGCGTGTCATCCTTGGCGAAGGGTGCACTGTCCTTGAATGAACGCAGGACAATCCCCCCTGCACACAAGAACATGATCCCCGAGAGCCAGAACGGAAAGGCGCCGCCCCCCGGCCCGCCTGTCATCCCATTCCACCCAATGGGAAGCGCACTGGCGTGCCACATAAAATATACCGAAAGGACCATAATCCCCGCGGCAAGAACGCGATCTGCAGTCAGCATAATAGTCTCAACTTTCCCACCCAAACAGGCGCGCAGTTTCCCCCGCGCGCCTGTAATCATTTATGTCCGGATTAAGCTCAGGAGCCTTGCTCGCTCATCTCCAACAGAGAGGCGTGCTTTTCACGTTCCACGAGGAAGTATTCACCCAACGCGTCGCCCGTCAGGAAATCTGGCGCGAGGGATTTCTCGGATGTGTAGGTCTGCCACTCTTCCGAGGCGTTCAGCTTTTCGAACATTTCGGTGTAGTAGGCGACGGCCTCTGGTGCCATGCCCGCTGGTGCCACAAAGGACCGCTGCATGTCATAGACCAGTTCATGGCCCAACTCGGTCATGGTTGGTGTGTCGGGGAAAGCCGCCAACCGTGTGGGCGTGAACGTCGCGATGGGGCGCGACTTACCAGCGGTGAAAAAGCCCAACTGCTCGGACGGATTGTTAACCGTGCTATCGATGTGGCCGCCTACGAGGTTCTTAGCCACGTCACCGCCCCCTTTGAAGGGCACATACGTAATCTCAAGACCGAACTCGTTTTCCAGCATGGATGTAACCAGGCTGTCTTCTTGCCCAGTGCCGGTCCCACCCATCTTCCACTGGCCGCCTGAGGCACGGACCGCAGCAACATAATCGTCAAGCGTGTAGATATCGCTATCGGCGTTCACCCACAAAACGAACGTATCCAGAGCCATACGCGCAATTGGAGTAAACTCTTCGATGTTAACGCCGATGTCAGTGCGCAGCGGCGTGGTGTAAAGGCTGTTGAGCGTTGCCATAATCACATGGTTGTCGCCCTCTTTGTCCTTGAGGTACCGCAGCGCCTCAGCGCCCGAACCACCACCCTTGTTCACCGGCAGGATCGGCATAGAGGCGAGGTTTTCTTTTTGAATGATGGACTGGAACAGCCGCGCCAAGCGATCAGCCCCGCCGCCCTGGCCCGCCATGATCACCATCTCAACAGGTTTCGACGGCTTCCAATCAGAAGCAAATGCAGGGGCAGTGGCGACCAGTGCTGCGGATGCTGCAAGTGCCAACGACAAGCGTCTTGTAAGTTTCAAAGTCATACGGAGGACCTCCCAATCCATGTGATTTCTGCTGCACGCTGAACGTGCCGTGTAGGGTGCAGGATGATCCAAGAAATATCTTCGTGAAAGAATGTTCCAAAATTAATCGTGTTTTGTTGTTAATTATTTCGACAACAAACTTATTATCTGTTATGTTGTAAACATGGTTAAGACACTTATTGGCCCCCAAATACGGCATATTCGCAAGGTAAATACGGACACTCAGGCAGAGATGGCCCGCAAATTGGGCGTGTCTGCTGCCTACATCAACCTTTTGGAAAATAATCAACGGAGTGTGTCTGTTAACGTGTTAATGGCGCTTAGCGAAGCCTATGGCATCGACGCCCACCACCTGGTCAAAGACAGCTCCGCCACGCAACTTGCAGATCTACGCGCCTGCCTTCGGGACCCGATGTTCGCAAACCAAGCTCCCGACATCTCTGAGTTGCGTGCCGCATTGGACCATGCCCCCACGGTGGTGAAGCTTTTCTTGCAATTGCACGCAAATCACGAGGCGCTCCAGCACTCGATGCGCAAACTGACCCAAGATGACGCCTCTGGTAGTGTCCAAGCCGTCCGGGCAGAGACCGCAATTTACACCTTTTTCCGCAGTCACGGGAATCACTTCCCCCCGCTTGAGGCCGCAGCCGAGGCTGCGCGTGACGCCATCGGGGGCGCAAACGATGACCTCTATGCCAACCTAAAGCGCCATCTGAAACAGGCCTATGGGCTGCAAGTCACCCTCGCCCCAGTGGAGGAAATGGAACAAGCCTTGCGCGTGTTTGATATTGCCGAAAGCCGGGTCCTGATTTCAGAGGCGCTGGACCCGGTGAACCGCACCTTCCAGCTTGCGCATGTCCTCGCCCTCGTGAGCGTAAGCGCGCTGTTGGACACACTGATTACTGACGCGAACATCCCGACCGAAACCGGACAAGAGCGGTGCCGCGTGGAACTGGCCAACTACTTTGCCGCGGCCCTTTTGATGCCCTACGACGCGATCTATCGCACCGCCGAGGACACCCGTTACGACCTCGATCGGATAGCGACCCGGTTCGCTGTCTCATTCGAGCAAGTCGCCCAGCGCCTGACAACATTGCAACGCAAAGGTGCGGAAGGCGTGCCGTTCTTTTTCCTGCGCATCGACCCTGCGGGCAATGTAACCAAGCGGTTTAACGCAACACCCTTTACCCTAGCGGATCAGGGCGGCGCTTGCCCGGTCTGGAACCTGCACAGCGCGTTTGCCGCCCCTGATACGATCCTGCCCCAGCGGGTTGAACTGCCCGATACCGGTCAGTTTTTCACCATTTCGCGCACGACCCCGCGCCCCGTGACCCAGCATCAGGACACGCCAAGACGGCTGGTCGTCACGCTTGGGTGCGAGCAAACCCATGCCCACCGCATTCGCTACGCCGACCCGCATGATCGTGCCGAGGCCCCCATCGCCCAAATCGGGATCAACTGCCACATCTGCCCGCGTCTTGATTGTGCCCAACGCGCGTATGAACCGTTGCATGTGGCCTTACCACTTGACGTAAACCGGCGCGGCACCACACGATACCAAAGTTAGCGGAGGACACGTTCTGGGCAGGTTTTCGACACTCGCAGCCCTTTTGGGCCTGCTGCTAGGGGCTACCCCCGGCTTGGCCCAAGACGGGCTGCCCCGCCTACCCCTGACATACGCACCTGCCTTTGACGCCATTGGCAGATTGGGGCCTGACCCCCAGTTTCAGACATCACAAGGATGCACCGCGACGTTAATTGCCCCTGATTTATTGTTAACAGCAGCGCATTGCCTTGCCGCCGGTCCGAGCAACGCGGTTTTCGCCCCCGGCTGGCGGGTCGGACGCCGAAATCCCTCCATCGCGATTGCACGCACTCTGCGGCACCCTGACTACGGGGGCATCGGATCGTTACCATTTGAAAACGACATCGCTCTCGCCGTTTTGTCGGTACCGGTGACGGGCGTGCCACCGCTGGCATTGGCGGATTTATCTGGGGCGGCAATCTACAACGAACCGGTCGCCTTGCTTGGCTATCACGCGGGCGCACAGGGCGGGTTGAGCGGCGCGTTTGATTGCCCCGTTGGGCCCGGGCGCGGGCGGCTCATGGGCGTGGAATGTCCGGTCAGGGGCGGCAACTCCGGCTCGCCCCTCCTTATCAAATCTGACGGAGAATGGCGGATCGTTGGTGTGGCCGCCGCCCGAGCCGGTGATACGGCCGCGATGGCCGTGGCCCTTGACGATTGGCTACGTGCATCCGTCGCAGCACATCTTAAGAAGGATTAGTCGCCCCGCGTCACATCGTGACGGTAAAGCCAGTCAAATCGCGATAGCATCCGCTGAGGCGCAACCGCGTTGATCATCCGCAGCCCTGCATGCGCCACGGTCTTTTTCACACCAGCCAAATGGTAATTCCGGGCATTCGCATTCGCCGCTTCAATCGCGCGGGTCGCGCGGGGTTTGCGCTTTGCCTGATAGGCCGCAAAGGCTTGATCGCGGCTATCGTAAACAGCCAGCGCATCCGCTAAAACCCACGCATCCTCCAGCGCCATGACCGCCCCTTGAGCGAGAAAAGGCAGCGTCGGATGGGCCGCGTCACCCAACAACACCACCGCTCCGCGAGACCACCGTTCCGCGACAGGATGCCGAAACAATCCCCAGATGTTCACGGTCTCAACCTGCGCCAACATATCTGTGACCTCTGGGCAAAAGCCCGCAAACGCCGCGCGCAGGTTCGCGGGATCATCGGTGTGGTTCCAGCCTTCCTCTGCCCATGAGGCGCGTTCCTCCACCGCCACTATATTTGTGAGCGCGCCGCCCCGCAGGGGATAGGTCACAAGGTGCCGGCCCGGCCCCATAAACACACGCGCCTCTGCAGGTTCCCCCCTGCCCGGGATCAATGCACGCCATGCAACCTGTTGTGTGAAAAAGGGCGCAATATCGCCCAGAACGGCCGTGCGTGTCTCAGCGTGCAACCCATCCGCGCCGATCAAGATGTCGTGGCGCGACGCAGTCCCGTCAACCATGCGCAAGACAGCCTGCGTGCCATCCGCGTCCACGCTCTCGACACGTTCACCTAGCTGGATCTGAACACCTGCATCGCGGGCAGCGGCGGCCAATGCCGTGATAAGGTCGGCGCGATGGACCAGTTCAAAACCTTCAGGCAGGGTCATCCGCAACACTTGCCCCCCCGACGCGCCATCGCACAACGAAACGGCGGAGCTGGCCCCACCAACTGCACCGATACCCAAGGCGCGAAGCACCGCGACGCCATTGGGACTGATTTGAATGCCCGCGCCGACTTCGGTGATTTCATCCGCCTGCTCGAGCACACGGACTTTTGCACCGCGTTGCGCCAACACCGTAGCCATAGCGAGCCCACCGATGCCCGCGCCTAAAACTGTCACCTCTGCCCCGATGATCACCGCATGCCCCCAAAGAAAAACCGCGCTCCCAATATGGGGCGCGGCTTGCTGTTTGGTCCAGTCCGAAGCGTCGACTTAATCGTCGCGATGGACTTTTTCCCGACGCTCATGACGCTCTTGCGCCTCAAGGCTCATGGTTGCAATCGGACGCGCATCCAACCGCTTGAGGCTAATCGGTTCGCCGGTCGCCTCGCAGTAACCATATTCACCTTCATCGATCCGGCGCAGCGCGCTGTCGATCTTGGAAATCAGCTTGCGCTGGCGATCCCGCGTGCGCAATTCCAGCGCGCGGTCGGTTTCCTCAGACGCACGGTCCGCAACATCTGGGATGTTACGCGTGCCACCCTGAAGGCCTTCAATCGTGCTGGCGGTTTCGTCAATGAGATCGGATTTCCACGCAAGCAGCTTGCGCCGGAAGTATTCCGTCTGACGATCATTCATGAAAGGTTCGTCCTCGGCGGGACGATAGTCTTCCGGGAGAAAAGTTTCGGCTTTCATATCACTTCCTCTATTTCTACCGGAAGAGACTTTGTTAATATCTAAAGTCATCCGGTCACCCTGCGACCCGAATACATCCCAACGCCCCCTGAGTCACGAATTGATTTACCATAGTTACTAATTTATGGCGTAGAGTTAATCTTTGTAGTCGAAACAAACAACTAGAGCGGGCTTTATGCAGTTTACAGGCACCAAAACATACGTAGCTCCCGAAGATTTGACCGTTGCGGTGAACGCAGCCATCACGCTGGAACGGCCTTTATTAGTTAAGGGTGAGCCGGGAACGGGCAAAACTGAGCTGGCGCGGCAGGTTGCCGAAAGCCTCGGCCTGCCGATGCTTGAGTGGCATATTAAGTCTACGACGCGCGCCCAACAGGGCCTGTATGAGTATGATGCCGTGAGCCGGTTGCGTGACAGTCAACTCGGCGATGACCGGGTTAATGACGTCGCAAACTACATCAAACGCGGCAAGCTGTGGGAGGCGTTTGACGCCCCTGAGCGTGTTGTGTTGCTGATTGACGAAATCGACAAAGCCGATATCGAGTTTCCCAACGACCTCCTTCAAGAGCTCGATAAAATGGAATTTTTCGTCTATGAGACAGGCGAAACGGTCAAAGCGCGGCAACGGCCCATCGTCATCATCACCTCGAACAATGAAAAAGAACTGCCCGACGCGTTCCTGCGGCGCTGCTTTTTCCACTACATCCGGTTTCCCGACATGGAAACGATGAAGCAGATTGTTGAGGTCCATCACCCCGGGATCAAGGAAGCGTTGCTGACCACCGCGTTGACGCAATTCTATACTGTGCGCGAACAGCAAGGGTTGAAGAAAAAGCCCTCAACCTCTGAGGTGTTGGACTGGCTCAAACTGCTGCTGGCGGAAGATTTGGATCCGGCAGACCTGAAAATGGACCCCAAATCCGCCCTACCCAAGCTGCACGGTGCGCTTTTGAAAAATGAACAGGATGTTCATTTGTTTGAACGTTTGGCTTTCATGGCGCGGCGCGGGTAAACGCGCCGCGGCGCCCCGAAAAAATGGTTAAAGCGTCAGCCGGCCGTTAACGATTTCATGCCTGAGGTGATCCCCTCAAGGGTCATCGGGACCATCCGATCCTCGAACACGGTGCGGATCATGTCGATAGACTGGGTGTAGGACCAGTGATGCTCTGGCACCGGGTTGATCCAAAGGTGTTGGGGCCACTGCTCACGCGCGCGGTTTAGCCAGACCCGCCCTGCTTCTTCGTTCCAATGCTCGTTCGCACCGCCTGCATAAGCGATCTCATAGGGTGACATGCTCGCATCGCCGACAAAGATGCATTTGTAGTCCGGCCCATAAGTCCGCAGGACCTCCCACGTGGGCGTAACCTCATTCCAACGGCGTCGGTTGTCGCGCCACACGCCCTCGTAGAGGCAGTTATGGAAATAATAGTACTCAAGATGTTTGAATTCAGCGCGTGCGGCTGAAAACAGCTCCTCCACAACACGAATATGCGGGTCCATAGACCCACCAACATCCAAAAACAAAAGCACTTTGACTGCATTGCGCCGCTCGGGGCGGGTTTTGACATCAAGATAGCCATTCTCAGCCGTGGCGCGGATCGTCCCGTCTAGGTCCAACTCTTCTGCCGCACCATCGCGCGCCCAGTTGCGCAGCCTCTTAAGGGCAACCTTGATATTGCGCGTGCCCAGTTCAACACTGTCATCCAAGTTCTTGAATTCGCGTTTATCCCAGACCTTAACAGCACGCTGGTGGCGGCTTTCGTTTTGGCCAATCCGCACGCCTTCGGGATTATAGCCATAGGCCCCAAAGGGACTGGTGCCTGCCGTCCCGATCCACTTATTGCCACCCTGATGGCGCCCCTTTTGCTCCTTCAATCGCTCTTTGAGCGTCTCCATCAGCTTGTCAAAACCACCAAGCGCCTCGATCTGGGCTTTTTCCTCTGCGCTCAGATGTTTTTCGGCCATCTTTTCCAGCCAATCGGCTGGTAGGTTCACCGCCTCGAGGACGGCCCCCATATCTAGCGCCTCTAACCCTTCAAAAGTCGCCGCAAAGGCGCGGTCGAATTTATCAAGGTTACGCTCATCCTTCACCATCACAGCGCGAGCGAAGAAATAGAACGCCTCAACATCATAGGTCACGAGACCCGCGCTAAGACCTTCTAAAAATGTCAAAAACTCCCGCATCGAGACCGGCACATTATGCGTACGTAGCTGGTCGAAAAAGCGCAGGAACATCGCGGATTACCCTTCGATCACGCGGCCAATGATGATCGTGGCGAACATCCCGATCATAAAGCCGAGCACGGCCCAGACAGCCGCATATTGCGCGATATCATAGCGATTTCCGCCCTTCTTTCGGGCGAAAAAACCGCCGATCAGGGCACCAAGGAGGGTCGTTGCGGAATAGAGCATGAAAGCCTCGTGTTGTGGGTTAGCTCGCTACTTAGACCCCCGGGCGCAGAGCGGCAACCTCTGCGACGTGGCGGCGTACTTCTGCCGCAGAGCCAAAGCCATAGAGTGCCCACGCCTTGCCCTCCTCGCGGACGGCTCGTGCTTCGGAAACGCGGCCTGTTTCCTCCAACGCCTCAGCGCGCAGCAACAACAACGTCGACAAAAGAGCCGCGTTTTGGCCCTTTTGCGCGGTAGGCAAGGCCCCCTCGACCAGTCGCAGGGTGACATCTGGCTGCCCAGATGTCAGGGCAAAGGCTGCGGGTTGCACGATGGCGTGGGCAGTGTGTACTTCCTCACCGTAGGCGTCCCGAAACACAAACGCCGCCTCAACGATCGCGGCAATCGCGCTTTCGGGTTGGACCCCAAGTGCAGCACGACCGAACGACAAGAGCGAATAGCCCAAGCGCGTGTCATTCCATTCCGCCGCGCGGGCCAAATCAATCGCGCGCGCCGCAGCCGAAGCCCGGAGCCGCGCAGGCAGTCCCGGCTGAAGGGACCGATTGAGCGCGCGTTTCCAAGCCTCTGAACTATCGCTTGCGAGTTGATCTTGCCCCGGCGCGCCGCGCTTGTTCACCCGCGCTACAATCGCTGGCAGGGCGGTTGCAACTTGCTCAACGTCCATACCCGTGGCGAGCCGACGATCATACGTCATGCGCAAAATCGCCATGTCGTAGCTGGTCAGAATGGTGTGAAGGTTGTCATCATTGAACACGCTAAAGGGCAGCCGATAGAGATCATTCAATGGCCCCAAAGCCTGAGCAATTTCTTCGTGCAGACAGTCGCGAATTTCTTGTGGGCTGACATCAGATGGCAGAAACACCGCTGCCCGCGTCCGCGCCATCAGCGTCCCCCAATCCGTTGAGCGCGCGCGCCGCTTGGACAGGTAATCTTCCCAATTCTCAACATTTGGAACCACGAAACAGGCCGCTTGGGGAACCAGCCTTTGTAATTCTCGACGTGGGAGAGCCTCAATTGTGATAGAGGCGGCACGTCCCTCTTGGGCGCGCGAGATGTCGATGCCAGCCTCGCGCCGTAGGCGCACCAAAAGATCATCTAAATCAGTGGCGAGTGTATCAGGCGCATCACCCAGAACCGCCACGGTCACTGGCCCCTCAAACCGTGTGAAAACTGGCAGCACACGGCCGCTTTCGAGTTCAAAGCTCAGATCCAGAAAATCTTGCGTCAGCTGGGCATTGCTGGGCATGGGAACGGGGCGAGGCAACGCGCCATCGAACCGCTTCATCGCGGGAAGGGTGATGGCGGCAACCTCAGCCTCAAGTGCGGCGTCGGTCAAAGGCGATGCGACTGGCGCACAGGACGCAACCACAAGCGCCGCAGCCAAGACCCAACGCCCCCTCACTTCGGAGGCCTGTCGTACCGAATAAACGGTGTTTTGGTGCCAACCTGATCGTAGAGCATCCGCCCTTTGTAGTTGAACTCTTGGGTGAGCCAATAAACCCGCGGGGCCCCGGCCGCATCAGCCGCGTCATAGACAGATTGGACAAGCGCACGGGCAACGCCCTGCCCCCGCGCCTCAGGCAATGTGTAAAGGTCTTGCAGGTAACAAACCGGCTCGACCCGCCACATGTGAGGATGGAAAACATAGTGCACTAGGCCCAAAGCCTGTCCGTCCCGAAGGGCAAGGCGTCCCTGAAACGTCGTAGGATCATCTGACATCAAACGTTCAAACGCCGTGTCGATCACCGCGCCCGGCAATGATGTCTCATAATAGGCAAGGTACCCCGCCCAAAGCGCGCGCCACACGGAATAATCCTCCGCCCCTACGGGACGAATAGAAAGGGGTTGAATGCCTGTCACGCTTTGCCTCAGCGGTATGATATTGTTCGTATTATATTTTTTACTGCAAGAGTCAGACTAGGGCCAGAATATGGCGCAAATAGGGCGTGGTGCGCGGCACTCCCCCTTTGCAACCGAACGCGGGTGCACCATATCAGACAGATGCTGAAGTTTTCCCCCATCCTGCTCGCGCTCATCTATGGGCTGGTGATGTATCGCTTCTCCGCGTGGCGGACGGCGAAAATGCTGGACCAGCAATCAACGGAATTGGCCGACCCCGAGATTGCGCCGTTGACCAAATCCATGGCCAAAGCGCTCGATATCCCGCGCATCCGCGTGCACATCTATGAGATTGAGCCGGTGAACGGGCTTGCAGCACCAGACGGGCGGATTTTTCTGACCCGGGGGTTTTACCGCAAATTCAAGGCAGGCGAAGTCACTGCGGAAGAATTGGCCTCTGTGGTGGCGCATGAATTAGGGCACGTCGCGTTGGGGCATTCTCGCCGCCGGATGATCGATTTTTCCGGTCAAAACGCGATCCGGGTTGTGTTGGCGACGGTATTGGGGCGGATTTTGCCCTTTGGCGGCGTGTGGGTTGCCAATGCGCTAACCTCTGTTCTGGCTGCCCGCCTGTCGCGGCAGGATGAATATGAGGCTGACGCCTATGCCGCTGCATTAATGGTTAAGGCAGGGCTGGGCACCGGGCCACAAAAACGACTGCTGGAAAAGCTAGAGACATTGACCGGTATGGGCGGGCGCGGCGCACCGGCTTGGTTGA
>Ga0228634_1001824_pt1 | contig 11511 bp, 6 predicted proteins | sample 42DmetaG_FD_190063 | JGI IMG/M metagenome (GOLD analysis project Ga0228634, IMG submission 190063) | Seawater microbial communities from Monterey Bay, California, United States - 42D | ecosystem: Environmental > Aquatic > Marine > Coastal | place: USA: California | collected 2016-09-27
CAATTGCATTCATTTCTTGCTCGTTTCCTTCTTTTTCCTTGAAAAATTCGGCTAGCTTCCATATTTCGAAATCAGTAAAATCAATTTTTGTGCTTACTGAACTTTCAGAATTTTCATTCGTTGTTGCGTCAATGGCATAACCTAGCTTTTCTGCTACAAGAATAAACCTACTAATATTTTCTGTTCCCCATTGGTTAGAAACAACGACTTTTGTTCCGTTTTTTATGCTTAACTGTTCCTTCATATTGAAGCGCTTTGCATCTTTTACTTCAGATGCTTTCATTATAAATCCTTTTGAGCCTTGTGTCTCTCCAGGAAAAGCGGTTTGAATTTCTTCTAAGGAAGGTTTATTCTTAGCTGCCCAATCTTTTACAATTTCAAAAACCAATTTTCTTTTGTTAAGGTTTTCTCCTAAATCTTCTACTATGTATTTTGTATAATCTTTAGTCATATTATTAATTGTTTTATTGAGTATAAACAAACGCTTACTCTCCGTTTGTCATTATATATTTGTACAATTCGTAAATTGCTTTACCACCCCCTAAAGCATCCCAAATTTCTTCGCCTGTTACTCCGTTTGGTAATTCACCTTCTTCAACATCTTCAAACTCGTTATGGCCAATTACACACCATTGTTCTCCATTTTCATCTTCGCCAAATATTCTTACCACACCATCATACGATCTTTCTTCGGCATAACCATCGTAGATACCTACTTCCCACTCACCAAACCAACGTTGCAAGGCATCATCTGCCTCAACATGACCAATAACTTCATTGGTTTCCATATTTAGTTGAATGTTAAAATAATCTATAGTGTCGCATGATGGGCCATTAGCAAGGTTTAAGGTAATTTTTTTACTCCACGCTAGTTTATAGTCCGGGAAATATTGCTTTGGTAATTTTAGTTTAGGCTTAGCATCATCAACCAATTTTATAATTTTTTGTGTAAATGAATGTGACATACCTAAACAATTTTTAGCTCCATCTAATAGGTTGTCTGTATCCCATTGGTCGTCTACTTTAGGAAATGCTTTTTCAAAATATTCGGCAGCTTTTTCTTTATTTGCTAAACCATCCGGATTGCCATAGGCGTTACCTAAATCATTAAAATCAGAAAAACACCCTGGATCTTCTTCAGCTTTAACTAACAATTCGCGAGCCCAATCCTTATCAAATTCTATTATTGTTTCGGCCAATCTTACATATTCAGCAGTATTATCACAAATTGCTTCCGATTTTTTGTAAATTTTTATAGCCCAGTCTTGGTCTATTTCTTTTACGGCCTCTGCTAGTGAGTTTGTTTCGTATAAATTATCGGCTTTATCCTCTGCCTTTTTGTAAATTTTTGCAGCCCAATCTTTATTATTTTCTTGAATTTTTTCGGCTACATTTATTAAGTCTCCTACCGTATCTGCTTTATCTTCAGCTTTTTTACGTATTGGCTCACTTTTTATCCTATCCGATTCTTCTACCACATCTGCTAAAGAATTAAAGTCGCTTGTATCTTCTGCCAAAGCTTCTGCCTTGGCTACCATTGCCCAAAACCTATCCATTTCTTCACGCTCCTGTAATTTTTCGCATACGGTTTCTATGGTTCTAAAATCTTTAGTTGCATCAACAACTTTCTGTAAAATAGTATCTGCCCAGGAAATATCACCATCTTCTATTAAATCATCATGAATTCTTAAAGCATAGTAAGAGTTTTCGTCATAATTTCCCGCAATATCGTCTTTTTCACGCTCTTTATATTCTGCAATTTGCTCCTCGGTTAAAGGACTTTTTGCTGGTGTGGCTGCTTTTTTATTTACTATGGCTTCAACGGCTTCAACGGCTTCAACGGCTTCAACTTTGTATCTTAGTTTTTTTGCTAACACTAAAAAATCGGCAATGTTTTTTGTACCCCATTGATTAGAAACCACTACTTCAACACCAAACTTAATTTTTATTGGCATCTTAGTGTTAAATCGTTTTGGGTCCTCAACTTTAGCGGCTTTTCTGATAAATCCTTTACTACCCTGAATTTCATCTTTAAATACAGAATTCAGTTTATCAAAAGAAGGCTTTTTTTTCTCGACATAATCTTTGACAATTTCAAAAACTAGTTGTCTTTTATTAAGGTTTTCTCCTATTCCTTTTACTATGTATTTAGTATAATCTCTTGCCATTTTTTAAAATTTTAATTGTTTTTTATTTTTGAATTAATTTTTTTTCTATTTGATGAATTTTTTTCTGGTGGCTTATTCGAACTTGGACACCATGAATTATAATAAATTATATTGTTTTTTTTCTAAAATGAAAAGCTTCTATTTATATTTCTAGGATTTCCGTTTTTATCCTTTTTTTTGGCTATTAAAGTTACTCAGGAAGTATACTTTTATCCCCTTCTTCAAAAACTAAATTTCCAGTAAAATAGTCTACACCATCATGTTTAATTTCTTCTTTTAATATATCTTTTTTATTAAAAGGAACTGCAGCTTCATACAGCAGGTTTTCTTCAGACGCCTCATTAAGATACTTTTTGACAAACTCTATTCTCATATTATATAGCGTTTCTGAAATTTCATTGGAATCATAACCAAAATCCTCAAATGATTCATATTTTTCTATCCATTCACCCTCATCGTCTGTAAATTCCTCAAAATCCCAAGGTGATCCGTTTGAACCTCTAACATTAGTTTTGATATCACAAAAGCGATAGGTATCAATAACCCCGTCTCCATCGGTATCTAAATGAAAAGAAAGAGTGTATTTCCCATTTGTTTGCGCAACAATAGAATTACAGATTTTATAGTCTTCTCCGCTATTTTCATTATTGAATGTTTTAATGTAGGTGTATGATTTCATAGTTTGGGTTTATAATTCCTCGTTTACCTCTTTAAATAAATCATCAGTTACACTGAATCTTGAATCTACCATATAATCTGAAATATAATCTTCCCAATCATCTTTATCATCTTCATTTATATCCAACATTTCACAACACTTATTCAACATAACTTCATCATCCTCATCCAAATTTACGATTGGATTAAGATCAATTTCTCCTATCCTTGTTACAACTAGATGAGGACAAATTTCCCACCAATCAAAATCGTCTTGCTTCATATCCTCTATGGTGATTCCATATTCATCGCCAGAAGGGTGTGAGTTTGTGAGAAATTCATGATATATTTCTCTTTCAAACTTTTCAAATAAATGATAAGTGGTTAGAGTACTAAAATCACCAGAGTAAAAATTATCCAGTAAAGAATCATACATGTTTTTTATCTCTGAACCCTCTCTATTAACTTTAAAATTCTTGATAGAACATATAAGTTCTTGATTGTCTCTTCTAAGTTCTATATCAACACTTAAGTTTTGACTTGATGATTTAGTTATATTTGACTTTTCTAACTCTACTTTTTCAATTGAATATCCAAGATTTGTAGCATAATCTATAAACCTTTGAGTGTTTTCAGTTCCCCATTGATTTGAAACTACACAAGTTTGATCATTAACTTTAATTTGATCATTATAAAAAAATCGATTTGCATCGTATTTATCAGAGCCTACATTTCTAATCATTCCTTTTGAACCTTGTAAATCGTCCGGAAACACCTTTTTTAATTGATCATAAGAAGGATTGTTTTTCTGAACATAGTCCTGAACTATTTTTAATACTAATTGTCTTTTGTTAAATTTTTCTCCTAAACCACTAACGTTATACTTTGAATAATCTCTTGCCATTTTTATTTGTTTATTTAAGTCAATTGAATAACCTCAAGTGTTTTTTGCACTAGAGTTATATTGTTAATTTTTTTAATGACAACAATTTATAGATTTAAAAGCTTATATTTGGTTCATAATTGGTTCATTTATAGTATTTATTTTGATTGATATTTTAAAAAAGGAAATTGAAAAAAAAATTGGAAAAAAAATAACCAATAGAGGAGATTGTGAATTGGTCTCAAATGTTATTTTAGAGACTCTTGAGGAAGAAATTAGTTATAGTACCATTAGGCGATTATACGGACTTGTTAATGAGACAAAACCAAATAACAAAACATTAAATACATTATCCAAATTTATAGGCTATAAAAATTATATTCATTTTTCTCAAAATTACAGTTACAAACAAAAAATTGATCTAACTGATATTATTTACAAAACAGTTTCAGAAAACGATTCAGAAGAAATCTTCAACCTTGTAAAAAAAACAAAGAATAGTTCTGAAGATTTTATAAGTATGATTATAATTTTAATACGTGAATTATGGCATAATGAAAATTATAATTTAATAAACAAAATATTCAGATTAAAAGCACTTAATTTTAATTCATTTTCCTATTATGAAGTGCTTAAACTTGGAAATTCTATTGGATTATTAATTCGAAAAAAATCAAAACTAGAACCGATCTTTTTAAATAATATTAATTTTTTAGAATGTGTATTTTTAATTTTCGTAGACTATTCAAGCTTGAATACATATTATGGGGATTCGCTAAAAATCATCAAAAAAAATAATATAAAATATGATATTACTGTATTTTCACTAGCATTACTTGAATTTAGAAATTTTCTTAATAATAAAAACGTCAATAAAATAACTTTTAAGGCATCTAAAACAAAACCTCTCCATCCAATTTTAAGTGGTCGATTATTGAGCTTAAAGTTGCTAAGTGCTGACCCAAAAAAAAGATTAGGAATATTAGATACCCATCATAAATCTCTTTTGATAAAAGGTAATATAACAAGCCATTATTATGAATTATTTACAACTTCGATTCTTCTAAAAAACATTGAGATCATGTCATTTATAATAAGTCGAATTACTTTAAAAGTTGAATTTTATTATCAAAAAACTCATTTGAATTCGTTCTTCTTAATGTGCCTATTTTATTACAAGTTAACCGGAGATCTAGAAAATGAAACTAAATTTATAAAATCTTTTAAACTAAGTGAATGCAGGGATAGCTATAAAGAATTTATAAGTCTAATACATCTTATTTATCTGTATAATAGTACAACAACAAATTCTAATAAAAAGAAAATTAAAATTAGGTATCAAAGCTTGAGTAAAAAACTTAATTATTCCTATTTCTCAGAAGATTTTTTACTTAAGTATTTTGATTAAATTTTCCCCAAAATAGTTCGACTTTACTCCTCTTGGCTCCACTATTTATTTCCAAGAATATTTTTTTTTCTTGGGAATATTTTTTTCTAAAAACAGCTAAATCAGAACGGAAATAGTTCGATTTTACTCCCCTCTTCTCAACTTTTTATTCCCAAGAATAATTTTTTATTCTTAGGAATATTTTTTTGATTATATTTAAATATTATAATTCAGGAAAAACATCTAATAATTTTTCTAGTAAGATAGAATTTCATCAAGTATTTTTAATAGGCTAAGTAATTTTAATACTTTTAGTATTTTATCAGACTTAACAAGTAAATATAATTTGGATAAAGACAATTGTCTTTATCCATCCATTAACTTTAATTAAAAAACTGAAATTTATTTCACATGAAATTTAAAATCACTACTGTATTACTTTTTTTAATCACAAATATCTATGCACAAAAACTTGAAAAAGACAAAGAAGACTATGAATATGAAATAAGGCATAAAAGTCAAACTTGGTTTGCAAACATGAAAGATGGTGCAAACTATTTTGAGGTTAAAAAAAATTATGACTTATATTTTGGTGACAAGCAATGGGAAAAAAGTAAACCAAGAACCTTAGGCGAAACTTGGTTAAAATCAAAATTATATTATTTAGATGCAAATGGTTTTGTACAACCTGAACCAAAAAACGTAAAAGTATCTACTTACAACACCCCTTTAAATACATCTAGCAGTGTAAGTTCTACCACACAAATTGGGTCATGGAATTTATTAGGTCCTGTTAATAGTGCAGAAACAAGTTATTCTGGGTCTGGAAATCATGGAGGATATGTTTTTTTAAATAGAATAGATCCAACTAACACTGCTAAACGTTTTGTTTCCTTTGTCACAGGTGGTTTATGGATGACTAGTGATAGTGGAACTAATTGGACTTTAGTGGACTCCAACCTACCCGATGAAAAATACTTGGATTTAGATGTTGTCCTTTCCAACTCGTCTGTTGTATATGCTGTAAGTGACAGTCAAGTAATAAAATCAACTGATGGAGGTTTAAATTGGACTTCTACCAATTTAACAAGCGCTTCATATTCTGGAAATGCATATGACATTGCAGTTTCACCTACAAACCCGGATATTGTAGTGGCAAGATGGGGCAACAAAATATACAGAACAACTGATGGTGGTACAAACTGGAATTCCGTACTTACAGGTTTACCCAACCATCAAATATGGGATAGCTCAGTACATAGTGAGATGCTAGATTGGAGCACAACAAACAATAGTGTTGTATACTCCTTAAGTACAAGCCATAACAATAGCCTTACTGTCCACAGATCTGGTAATTCTGGTGCTAGTTTTTCTGAAATAGCAACATTAACATTAAGTGGATCTGCTAATGGCCAAGTTGTAGGGTGGGCAAAATTAATGTTACCTACCACAAACAGTTCTTCTATTTATGTTGCAGTGGGTAGTGGAAATAACCCTTATGCACATCAAGCTGCTCATTTATATAAAATTGATGCCACCACAGGTGCTATAGAAAACACCAAAACAAATATGATTACTGGTATTGGAGATGCTTATGATCATGATCCTGTTTTACATCATGGAGATATTGTAATGGACAGAAATGATGAAAATAAAATTGTTTATGGTTCGTACGGGAATAAAAAAATACACATCTCATCAAATAATGGTGATTCATTTGCCTTATCAACAGCTAAGACGCATTCAGATATTAGATCAATAGACCTTATTGGTGGATTACACTTAGTGGGGTCTGATGGAGAAACTATTTCTTCTTCAGATAATGGGGCAACAATGACAACCTTAACAAATAGCATTAGTAATCATGAGTTATGGGGATTTGGTAGTGCTTTTAAATCTAATTTAGTTGCATCTGGTAACAATCATGGACCAGTAATGATAAAAGAAACCCACAATGGTTTCGATTGGTATAATGGAACAGGAGCCGATCAAGGAAACACAGATGTAAACCCTCTAGATGACAGATACATTTATAGTAATGGATATAGTAATTATAGATATTTCAGAACAGGACCACATACCTTGATTAATGAGTCTAACTTTTTAGATTTAGGTGGTATATATTCGTATTTTAATTCTATAGAGTTTCATCCTAACAATTACTATACTATTATCACACATCATGCAGGGCAATACCCGACAGGAAATACAAACTTAAACCTTTGGAAAAGATCATTAATAAAAACAGAAGATAACGGAAATAGTATTTCTATTGTAAAAACATTCACGAATCAGGTTTTTAGAGAAAAAATTTCAATGAAAAACCCAGACCACATGTATGTTATTGAAGGATTAACTAATAATAAATTATGGTATACAGACGATGCTGGAGCTACTTGGACAGATGTTACACCAAGTTCAGCAGAATCATCTGGACAAACAAATATATCAGACGTTGCTGTAAGCGACGAAAATTCTAGCGAAGTTTGGTTAACTTACAGTGGAGTACAATCTACTTGTAAAATACTAAAATCAACGAATAACGGTTCTAGTTGGACTAATTTAACACAGCCAATATTGTCTGATTTCCCAATGACAAAAATTGTATTTCAAAGAGGTTCTAATGGTGGTGTATATGTAGGTAATAAAAGTGGTATTTATTATAAAAATAATTCCATGAGTAATTGGACTGCTTTAGGTAATGGATTGCCCCAAGCAGATATTAGATTTATGTTTATTAATTATAATGAGAATACGTTAAAAATAGGTACATCTAGAGGAGCTTTTATGCATGACTTATATGAAATAAGTCCTACTAATGCGTTAATTTCTGCAAATACAAAAAAAGTAACATGCCCTGCAGTAGAGAATGTGCAATTTAAAGATTATTCGGTAGTAAGAAACGCTACTGCAACTTGGTCATGGAGTTTTCCTGGTGGCACACCTACTACTTCTTCAGACGAAAACCCAGAAATTTCTTACACAGGTGCTGCTGATGGATTTTATGATGTTACACTAACGGTTACCGATGCGTATGGTACAAGCAGCCAAACATTAACTAATTTTATTGAAGTATCAAGTCAATGTGGATCTTCAACACCAGAAACAATACCTGGAAATTTAGCACAATTATCCGGAGCTGGTAATGGAGATTATTTGAAAGTGGATGATTTGAATGTAACCAAAAATACATTTTCATTTTCATGTTGGATTAAACCAAACGGAATACAACAAGATTATAGTGCCATATTTAACACGCAAGATAATAATGATTCTTTTGCTTTAAATTTTTTAAACGGTGATAACACCATTGGTTTTCACCCAACTTGGTGGTGGTCTTCAGGATTACAAGCCCCACCCAACCAATGGTCACATGTAGCTTTAGTAAGTAATGGAACCAATGTGAAAATTTATGTAAACGGTGAAGAAAGTTTAAACAATACTGCACTTCCAGCAGAAGCAGTTATAGCACTAGATATTGGTCGCTATGGAAGAGGATATTCAGATCGATACACAAATCTTGAATTAGATGAAGTTTGCATTTGGGATAGAGCATTAACAATAGATGAAATTAGACAATGGAGACATTTAACAAAAAGCAATGCTAATGACCCTATTACTAACGATTTGGTTGCTTATTATCAATTTAATGAAAGTAGTGGTAATTTATCTATTAATAAAATGGCAAATACCAGTCATATTACCTATAATGGAACAAGTGGATCTAACCATAACCCCTCTTCTGTTTCTGTTTTTGATGGAATTAGCCAAAAGATAAATGTAAACTCTGCTGGAGTAAAAGACTTTAGTACAACAGGTTTATCCATCACTTTTGCAAATGGAACCTACCCTGATGGAGATATTTGGGTTTCAAAAGGAAGTATTAATCCTGATACTTTGCCTGATACCTTACAAGACTTTAGCTCGTATACTATTATTAATAATTACGGCACCAATCAAACTTTTACCCCTTTAACATCTATTTCTTTTACAGATAATGCAGCATATACTATTACTAATGCAAATGATTACAATTTATATAAAAGAGATAGCAATGCTTTTGGTAATACCTGGGGAACTATTTTAGATAATGCAGATGCTATAACAGGAGCCAATGGAGCAACTGCTCAAATTTCTTTTTCTAATGGACTTAATATTAATTCTTTTTCTCAGTTTATCCTATCAAATAACAATAACACTTTATCAATACCCGATAATGAATTAATAAATAAACCAAGTTTATACCCTAACCCTTTATCTAAAAATGATAATTTAACGATTAACGTCCCTGAAAGTTGGGATAATTCAACACTAATTGTTTATAATATGTTAGGGCAAAAAGTAATTCAAGCCTCATTAAATATTGGAGAAAACCTTCTAAAATTAAATACTAATACTGGTATATATAATGTTGTTATTTTTAATTCAAAACAAAAATTGACTAAAAAGTTGATTTTAAATCACCTCTAAAAGATTTCGACTTCACTCCTATGGGCTGCCTTCTTCTGAAAATCCTCGCGGATTTTCAGCTTGGTGTGAACTTGTTCAATTAAGTGCTAACCCACACAACTACTCATAGCCGAAGCCGTTGAATTCAAAATAATTCGAAATCTCCCCTAAAATAGTTCGATTTCACTCCCTTTGGCTCCACGGCATTATTTCCTAAAATAAATTTTATTTTAGGGAATATTTTTTGATTAAATTTGTAATAAATAAATTGTACCTATATAAATATTATCATGCGTTTCGTAAAACACCTTCCTTTTGCCTTTTTAGCGTTTTGGCTAACGGCTTGTACAAATAATCATAAACGTATATCTCCAAAGTCCTTCAACGTTATTATTGAAGAGGTAAAAAACAAACACCAATTTCCTAACCTACAATCTTTTGTTTTAGGGCAAGGGTCTAATTCTAGCGAATGGTTAATATTGGGTGGTAGAACTAATGGAATGCACGATTTTGGTAAAGATAACTATGAAGAAAAATCTTTCCCAATTAGAAATTTCAATGACACCATTTGGGTTTATAACTACCTCGAGGATAAACGCTATGCTTTTCCTGTTAATAAAATTGATAACCCGGGTTCATTACTCTTTAAGGCGACAAATCTACAACATTTTCAAGATGATAATTACCTCTACCTGACAGGTGGTTATGGTGAAAATGATTCTATCTCAAACGATAATTTATTAGAGAGGTTCGATACTTATGCCGATATAGCTCGTATTGATATAGATGGGATGATTTCAGATATCGTTGCTAATGCTTCTGCAGAAAAAGTAAATACCAACATCATATATGGATTTGATAAATTGGCTAGAGCTACAGGTGGAGAATTATATAAATTAGATGATTACTTTTATCTTGCTGGGGGCCATGTATATAAGGGTATTTTTTCTGTAAAAAGAAATAACACAATTACACCAACAAGTCAAAAGTATCTTAATAGCGTTCATCGATTCAAACTTTCTGAGATTGATGGTAGGCTTAAACTTTCAGATTTTTCTAAAATCACTGATGGCTTTTCAGACGATTCGACACAGTTTAGACGACGTGACTTACCGGTGACACCTAGTATAAATTTTAATTCAGATAGTAGTTGGGAAGAAGGTATTGCAATGTATGCTGGTGTTTTTGCATCTCCTGACAATAAGATAAATAATATTAACGCAAATGGTGCATGGAAATGGCCTATTTACATACACAAAGATGGTACTTATTTAATTGATTCTGGATTTGAACAACATACTAATATATATTCTGCACCAAGTTTTGTTGCTGTCGATCAAAATTTTAAAACAGTATATACAACTATTATTGGTGGTATAGGTTCATCTAATCGAGCTGCCTACTCTAATACTACCACCACAATAATAAAAAATATGGAAGGAAACCGTGTAGTGTATGATACCATTCTTCAACCTCCCATTCCCTCTGAAAATTTTTATGGTGCAGAAGCATTTATGGTATTAAATAAAGAAAATAGACTAAACAACGCTCAACTGGATGTATTTGATATTACTCAACTAATCAAAAACGATAAAATTGAAATTGGTCTTTTTTGCGGTGGAATTGAAGCATTTGTTTATAATCCTGGCGGGAATGGAAAAGGAAAGTCTAAGGCATCAAATAAAATATGGAAGGTAACATTAGTTATGAGATAACAAATTTGTTTTTTCTTTAAACACATAATTACAAATTTTGAACCAGCATATTAAATATTGTGAAATATGTAATAACGATTTCAATACCATGTTTAGGATACAATATAGATATCCTAAGTAATGGGTATTTGTTTGTAAAGAATGTTTAATCAAAGTAAGGGACGATAATAGCAGTTATAAATACGGTAGTACCTGGAAGAAATAAGGATTAAATTTGATTTAGCTTACTCAAATCCTCAACAAAATAGTTCG
>Ga0228634_1001830_pt1 | contig 11496 bp, 16 predicted proteins | sample 42DmetaG_FD_190063 | JGI IMG/M metagenome (GOLD analysis project Ga0228634, IMG submission 190063) | Seawater microbial communities from Monterey Bay, California, United States - 42D | ecosystem: Environmental > Aquatic > Marine > Coastal | place: USA: California | collected 2016-09-27
AGTAACAACTGATGCTTCATTTATCGATGATCTGGGTGCTGATTCATTAGATACAGTCGAATTGGTTATGGCACTTGAAGAAGAATTCGAATGTGAAATTCCAGACGAAGAAGCTGAGAAAATCACAACAGTAAAAGAAGCGGTAGCCTACGTTAATTCTGTTCAGTCTTAATTTTCGCTTCAAGCAAAACTTATAGCCGCCTAGTATGGTCACATACTAGGCGGCTATCTTGTTTATAATATTTTAGATTTTTACGAAAGGAAATCCTGATGTCAAAACGACGTGTTGTGATAACAGGTCTAGGCGCAGTGACGCCTGTTGGCTTAAATGTAAATGAAACTTGGGAGAATATTCTTGCGGGTAAGAGTGGTGTTGCACCGCTGACCTCGTTTGATGTTTCTGATTTTTCAGTACGCTTTGGAGCTAGCATTAAAGACTTTGACATTAACAGTATCATCCCTCGTAGAGATGCTAAGAAAATGGATACTTTTATCCATTATGGTATCGCAGCGAGTAAAGAAGCGATTGAAGATTCAGGTCTTGAAATTACCGATGAAAATGCTGAACGTATAGGTGTGGCCATTGGTTCCGGTATTGGTGGCTTGCCAGGAATAGAAGCCGGTTATGATGGCTACTTAAATGGTGGACCTCGAAAAATTTCTCCTTTCTTTGTGCCAAGTAATATCATTAATATGATTTCGGGTAATCTTTCTATTATGTATGGCATGAAAGGACCTAATACAGCGATTGTGACAGCCTGTTCAAGTGGTACCCATAATATTTCATCGGCAGGTCGTATGATTCAGTATGGTGATGCCGACGTCATGATTGCCGGTGGTGCTGAAATGTCGACTTCCAAAACAGGGTTGGGTGGTTTTGCAGCAGCGCGCGCTTTATCAACACGCAACGATGATCCAGAAGCGGCAAGTCGCCCATGGGATAAAGACAGAGATGGTTTTGTTCTTGGTGATGGTGCAGGGGTTGTTGTATTAGAAGAATATGAACATGCAGTAAAACGGGGTGCTAAAATTTATGCTGAGCTCGCTGGTTCAGGTATGAGTTCGGATGCCTTCCATATGACGATGCCTTCAAAAGGCGGTGAGGGTGCAGCGCGATGCATGGTCAATGCAATGAAAGATGCAGGACTAAACCCAGAACAAATCGATTACATTAATGCACACGGTACTTCAACACCAGCCGGTGATGTCGCTGAAAGCCAAGCAGTGAAAACTGCACTGGGTGACCATGCATACAAAACGGCTGTTAGCTCAACGAAATCGATGATTGGCCATCTTTTAGGAGCGGCAGGTGGCGTAGAAGCTGTCTTTAGTGCTTTAGCGATACGTGACCAAGTAGCACCACCGACCATTAATTTAGAGAACCAAGATCCTGATTGTGATCTTGATTATGTACCACATACCGCAAGACAAATGGATATTACGGTTTCTATGTCAAATTCATTTGGTTTTGGCGGCACTAACGGTACTTTGATTCTTAAAAAAGTGTAAAGCGACGACAATGGTTTTAATCAATGGTGAAACCGGCGATAAAATCAGTATCCAAGATCGTGGTCTACAATACGGTGATGGCGTTTTTGAAACGATAGCTTATCGTAATAACAAAGCCGAGTTTCTCGAACAGCATTTATCAAGATTGATTGAAGGGTGCAAAGTCCTATCTATTGCTTTTGAGCAAATTGAGACTTTGAGAGAAGAGTTACAACGTGTTTTTCAGTCACTGGAAGATCAGACTGCAGTAATAAAGATCATTGTCACACGCGGTACAGGACGTCGTGGTTACTTTTCAGACAACACTGAAATTCCTACAAGAATTATCTCTTCACATCCCTTCCCAAATCATCCTGAACAATATCAAACAGAAGGTGTATTACTTCGTTTCTGTGAACAAACGTTATCGACTAATAGTCGACTGGCAAGTATTAAACACCTTAATCGATTAGAACAAGTATTAGCTAGAAATGAATGGGATGATCCTGATATACCAGAAGGTATCATGTCCGACGATGAGGACAATATTATTGAAGGCACCATGAGCAATATTTTCATCGTAGAAGAAGGTAAATTGTTCACGCCCGTTGTGACACGTGCAGGCATTGCTGGTGTGATAAGAGCACAAGTCATTCAGTTGGCAACACGAAGCGGCTTATCGGTACAAGAACGTGCCATTACCCGTCGTCAACTGGCTGAAGCAGAAGAAGTGTTTGTCTGTAATAGCATCATTGGTATTTGGCCGGTCTATGCAATTTCAAATAAAATGTATCCAGTGGGTTTTATTACCCAGTTTTTACAAAAAGCCTTAGCGGAATGCGATAAATAATCATGTTACGCTGGTTAGGCTTGTTATTTTTATTCGCTTGTCTTGTTTCGGCAGCATTAGGCTATCAAGAATATCAAAGGTTTGTGTCAACACCCATTAAGCTTGAGTCTGCACAAACATTCACCATCAAATCAGGCCAAAATCTCCAACAGGTAGGTTCAGCACTACATAATCAGGGCTTATCAGAGTTTCCTTGTGAATACTTATATTGGTATGGCCGTTATCAAAAATCTGCCCACCTCATTAAAGCCGGTGAATATACCCTGTCTTCCGGGCAAACATTACCAGATCTGTTAAATTTATTTATTGAAGGTAAAGTGGTCCAACATGCTTTTACCATCATAGAAGGCATGACCAGTCAGCAATTATTAGATGCTGTTGCTAAAGATTCACGATTAGAACAAACCTTAGGGGAAATCACTTTAGCTGAATTGATGGAAAAATTAGACGGTAATCAACGTCATGGAGAAGGGGAGTTTGCACCTGAAACCTATTATTTTTCAGCTGGAACCAAAGATATAGAATTATTAAAAAGAGCTTATCATAGGATGCAAGCCGATTTAGCGTACGCCTGGCAAAATAAAGCAGATAAACTTCCCTATAAAACACCCTATGAAGCTTTAATTATGGCCTCGATTATTGAAAAAGAAACCGGTATCGCAGAAGAAAGGCCTGAGATAGCAGGCGTTTTTGTGAGACGACTAAACAAGGGAATGAGATTACAAACAGATCCTACCGTTATCTATGGCATGGGTGATAAATACAAAGGGAATATTCGACGTAAAGATCTGACTACGGATACCGTATATAATACATACACTCGATTTGGCTTACCGCCAAGTCCAATAGCGTTACCAAGTAAAGCAGCTATCCATGCAGCTTTGAACCCTAAAAAAGGCACAACTCTTTATTTTGTAGCAACAGGAAAAGAGGGAAGGCATGTATTTTCGAATACCTTGGTGGAACACAATAAAGCAGTCAGACGATATCAGTTGAAGAAGTGATGAGTGGAAAATTTATTAGCATCGAAGGTGTAGAAGGCGCGGGTAAGTCGACACAAATCAGTTTTATTCACGACTACCTTGTTGAAAAAGGCAAAACCGTCGTCATGACGCGTGAACCTGGCGGCACAGAGCTGAGCGAAAAGATTCGTGAACTTTTATTAGCACCAACAGAACTTGCTATGGGCGTTGATACAGAATTATTACTCATGTTTGCTGCTCGTGCTGAGCATATTAAGCAGCGAATAGCGCCAGCATTAGCACGTGGAGATTGGGTACTGTGTGACCGGTTTGTTGATGCGACTTTTGCTTATCAAGGCGGGGGGCGTGGCGTGGATCAAGAGCGAATCCAACAATTAGCAGATTGGACATTAAAAGATCTCCTACCAACATTAACCTTACTCTTCGACTTGCCTGTCGAGTTGGGTCTGAAAAGAGTGATAGAACGCAATGAAGCTATAGATCGCTTTGAACAGGAAAAAGTCACTTTTTTTGAACAAATTAGAGCGAGTTATCTCGAGAGCGCTCGTCAGAACCCAGAACGGATTAAAGTAGTAGATGCCAGTGTTTCTATTCCTGAGATTCAGCAACAATTGACCAAACTACTGGCACCATTACTATAAGATGTTATATCCTTGGCAAAATCAAGCTTGGCAACGCTTTAGACAACAGTACGAACAGAAGCGTGTGCCTCATGCCATGATTTTAACTGGCGTGTCTGGCCTAGGACAAACCGTTCTTGCTGAGCAGATAGCAATGCGTGTGTTATGTGAAAAGCAGGATGCTGAACTGCCTTGTGGACAATGTCATAGTTGTGAATTGTTCATTGTGGGAAACCATCCTGATCATACTGTAGTAACGCCTGAGGAAACAGGCAAAGCGATAAAAATAGAGCAAATACGAGACTTAAAACAAAAACAAACATTGACGACAAATGTGTCTGAATGGAAAACAGCCATCGTAATGCCAGCCGAAGCGATGAATGTGAATGCCAGTAACAGTCTTTTAAAATTATTGGAAGAGCCACAGCCCAATACACTACTTATTTTAATCAGTGCAGAGCCAACAAAGCTTCCCATTACAATATTAAGTCGCTGCCAGAAAGTGCCATTAAATGTACCGAGCAGTAATGAATCAATAGCTTGGATTCAAGGTGAAGGTGACTATGATAAAGCCAATATTGAAAAAGCGTTAACATTGGCCCATTCTGCACCGTTGTCAGCTTTATCTTTACTCACCAATGATAGCTTAGCAGTACTCGAACAGGTCTCCATAGATTTTACGAAACTGCTGCAGCAGAAAGCCAACCCCGTGCAATTAGCACAACAATGGCAACAATATGACTTGGCATTAGTACTGCGTTATCTACAGTTAAGATTGAAAGATCGCATTGTTAAGCAAAATCTAAGAAGCAATTCCCAAAATTGGCAGATCTATGATTGCATCATCAAAGCAATAAAGTTACTATCTTCCTCAAATAACATTAACAAGATATTGTTAATAGAGCAGTTTATGGTTTCGGTAATGGACGTTCCAACATCACAAAATGCAGCAGTAAACCACTAGCGTTAAAGGCCAACAAAACATTATGGCGGTGAATCCCAGAAAAGGTATTTTGTCACTAAAAATTTCAGACGATAATCTGTTATATCATGCATATATGCCATTTTTAAAAAATGGTGGATTATTTATACCAACCAATAAAATCTATCAATTAGGTGAAGAAGTTTTCATCTTGCTGACATTGATGAGTGAAGCCGATAAAATTCCTGTTGCCGGGAATATTGCTTGGATTACTCCAAAAGGTGCTCAAAACAATCAAGCTGCAGGGATAGGTGTCCATTTTAGTGACATGGATGGCGCGGCCACTGCCGTTAAACATAAAATAGAAAATTACTTAGCTGAAAAGCTCACCTCAGATAAACCCACCCATACGATGTAAACATATCGTGTGAGTCATACTCACGTTTTAGGATTTTAAATTATGCTGATCGACTCTCATTGCCATCTCGATATGTTGGCGCAAGAAGAGGGTGGAATTGAGGCTGCAATTCATAATGCCAAAGCCAATCAAGTCGACCATATTTTATGTATCTCAATTGATAAAACGAGTTGCCAAAATGTTTTATCACTGGCCAAAACGAATGATTACCTATCGGCCAGCGTAGGTATTCATCCTAATGTCGATCAAACAGAAAACTTCACAGCAGATGAATTAATCGACTTAGCAAAACATGAAAAAGTCATTGCCATTGGTGAAACTGGCCTAGATTACTTCCGAAGTGAAGGTGATTTAGCATGGCAAAGAGATCGCTTTAGCACGCATATCGAAGCAGCTAAACACCTGAAAAAACCATTGATTATCCATACGCGAGAAGCACGGGATGACACAATGACAATGCTGGAAAACGAACAAGCCCGCGAAGCAGGCGGTATCATTCATTGTTTTACTGAAGATTGGGATACGGCTAAACGTGCTTTAGATATCGGTTTTTATATTTCATTATCCGGTATCGTGACGTTTAAAAATGCCAAGACATTACAAGAAGTCGCTAAAAAACTACCGTTAGATCGTATTCTAATAGAAACAGACTCTCCTTATTTGGCACCGATGCCACATCGAGGCAAGACAAATCAGCCAGCTTTTGTAAAACATGTTGCTGAGTTTTTAGCAGAATTACGTGGTGATACCGTCGAAAATATTGCATCGACGACATCTGCGAATTTTTATCGTTTATTTCCAACTGTTAAGCCAGCATGAAACGTATGAATGAAGCCAACTTTAAAAGGTTTTTAATTGCCTGCTTATTCGCATTTTTAGTAGCTTGCTCTAGCTCACAACCGAGCTTATCACCGCTGGCGAAAGACGCTGTTATTCTAGCTTATGGTGATAGTCTAACATTCGGTACGGGCGCAAATTCAGACACTGAAAGTTACCCGGCTGTATTAGCGCAATTAACACAGCGACGTGTCGTTAATGCAGGTATACCAGGAGAAGTCAGTAGTGAAGGTCTAGAACGCCTGACTAGCATGCTCGAACAACATCAGCCTGACTTAGTGGTACTGTGTCATGGGGGAAATGATTTAATTCGACGTTTAGACAAGCGCCAATTACAAAATAATCTAAATCAAATGATCGAACTGATTAAACAACATAATGCTCAGGTTGTGATGATCGCTGTCCCGACCCTAGGGCTAGGGCTGACTGTACCGGATTTATATCCTCAAGTGGAGTTACAACATCAATTGCCAATAGAAATGGATGTACTAGTCGATGTAGAGTCTCAACCAGCATTAAAATCAGATCCTATCCATCCAAATGCGGAAGGGTACCGTATAATGGCGAATCAAATTTATCATTTATTACAACAAACGGGCGCAGTGAATTAGTTTGCTTTACTTGGGCCCATATTCCTGGAAAATCAGCTCTAAATCATATTCACAACCACCACAGCCAGATTGAGCACCCGTTTTACGCGAAACCATATCAACCGTATCGCAACCTTCTTCAATTAACTGTAAAACTTTACGTTTAGTCGTGCCACTACAGTCGCAGATGATCATATCAAGGTCAGCATCACTATCTACTTTATTATCATTCATAAATTGTAGGTAAAAAGGAAAGAAGGACGAATATCATACCTGTTTAATCATGCCATGAAAGCTTCAAGGGAATTTGAACCCTAATGATAAAGTTAGATTAAAGATTCAGCGAGCTAAATAAACTTATTTTCTTCTCTGAAATGTGGCTGTTATCGAATAGTTGTCAATTAGCTTTGATAAGGTTTTAGAACAATGAAATTTATAAGAAAAATATTAATGTTTTAGTCAGAAATAGCCGATAATAAAGGTCATAATAATTATATATAAAAGGTTAAGGCCTGACATGTTTAATAAAAAAATAACTGCTGACTTGGACGCTGCATTAGCAGAAAAAAAACAATTAAAGGACTTCATCACATCATTAAATGGCCATATGCCTACCATCTGCTTCAAACCAGATGGGACAATCACAGCAGTAAGCGACCTTTTCTTGCAAACAGTTGGATATAATCGGGAAGAGGTAGTAGGGAAGCATCACCGTATTTTTTGTGACCCTGAATATGCCCGAACATCAGAATACACTGCATTTTGGCAAGAATTAAATACCGGTAAAAAATAAGCGGTACGTTCAAACGTAAAAACAAAGCGGGGGAAGAGCTATGGCTAGAAGCCACTTATTTCCCAGTCTCTGAAAATGGAAAAATAACCAAAATATTTAAAATAGCCAGCGATGTCACAGCCCCGAGAGAAGAACTGACAGCGCAAGAAGCGATCTATAAAGCTATTGATCGTTCTATGGGGATCATTGAATTTACGCCAAAAGGTGAAGTTCTCTCCGCAAATGCAAACTTCCTATCAGTGATCAATTACTCTTTAGAAGAGATCATTGGCAAACATCATAAAATGTTTTGTAAACAGAGCTTCTATGATGAAAACCCACGCTTTTGGGATGAGCTAGCACAAGGTAAGTTCACATCAGGCCGTTTTGAAAGGGTAGATAAGGCCGGTTAAACACTCTGGCTAGAAGCTACGTATAACCCCATTTTTGATAGTGATGGCAAAGTGATCAAAGTCGTTAAATTTGCTAGTGATATAACTAAAAATGTTGAGCAGGAAATGGCTGTAAAAAATGCCACAACAGTTGCGCACACAACATCACAAGAAATGATGGACATAACGCAAAAAGCTACATCGATTCTGGGTAACACAGTGACCATTTCAGAGAAAACCAGTGGAGAAATTCATGATGCATCAACTTTAATTGAAAAACTTAACCATCAATCAGATGAAATTTCGAAAATTGTAACGACGATTAGCAGTATTGCCGATCAAACCAATTTATTAGCGCTCAACGCAGCGATTGAGGCAGCACGTGCAGGAGAACATGGGCGAGGTTTTGCAGTTGTGGCCGATGAAGTACGTTCATTAGCCTCTAGAACCAGTGAATCAACCGTTGAAATTGATGAGATGGTTAAACAAAATACAGCTTTATCACGAGAAGCAAAATCTGGCATGGAAGACGTTGAATCGCAATCTGTTCAAAGTAAAGAACTTGTTAACGATGCGTTTGAAGTTATTGCTGAAATTAAACAAGGTGCAGACAATATCAATCAAACTGTGTCCAAATTACTATGAGTTTGAATCTGAACAACAACTATTTTTGCCTGATTTAGTGGATTTGGCTGCTTGAACTGGTGGACAAGCAATAGTACCGAAAGAACAATAAACGCAACAATCTCCAGGATTGGGCTTTAATAATTCACCACACGACTTACATTCATAAAAGAACTGGCAAGCATTAGTTGGCATCACTTCATTTTCAGCATGGCCACATTTGGGGCAAGTTATCGATGACTCATACAAAATAGGTTTTATTGATTTTTCATCATGCTCATTCATTATTTATGTTTTAAATATTACGATTCCTTTAGCATAACAAAATCTAAAACCTGTATTTGACAGGGAACATACCAAAAATCATCCCTGAAGACTGAAAAGCTAAGTCCTCTTTCTATTAAATTATATGTTCGCATAATATATATTATGTTAAATTGTATATTCTCATAGAACTCATACATACAAAGAGAAAGCATAAAAGAAAATAAATAGATAAAACGATAAAATGAAAATTTGTGCTTTAATGACAATCACTACGCTAAACTGCTCAGATTTTAAATTCTGAATAGCAATACTTGACAGTCCTACAATACAGTCATAATCTGCAAGAGACAATACTATTTTAAGGAAATACATAAAGATGGCCTGGCGTCAAGATAAAGACGAACGTACATATAGTGAACAAGAAGTCGAATCATTCCTAGAAGCTGAGCTCCCCCACTGGTATTTAGATAATGGTTGGATAAGACGTAAATACAAAACCAGTGGTTGGAAATCAACGTTAATGATAGTTAATACCGTGGGACACTTAGCGGAAGCAGGTTTTCATCATCCCGATATGAGTATGTCCTATGCCTTCGTCATTGTTAAGCTAATGAATCACGCAGCGAAAGGTATTACCGATAAAGATTTTGAACTGGCAAAAAAAATAGAAGAAGTCGTTATGTGGCAACCAGGCTTAGATGAAGGTGCTTTAGTCGGAACACCTGATGATCCACGATTTAAATATATAAAGTACGATAAGTAGATTCAACCACTGATTATAAGGAGACTGCGATGAATGAAGACAGTTTAAATATACAGATTAGACAGTACCTTAAAAAGGTGGGGATTACTTCACAACGGACTATCGAACAGGCAATACAAAAACAAATAGGTTCTGGTCAGTTAACGGGTACAGAACAACTGAGTATTAAAATGACATTATCTCTGCCTGAATTAGATATTAATCAAGAAATAAATGGCGAGATAAAACTTGCAGAATGAGTCTATAGGCTAAGTTATGGCAATCGAGTTAGATGAATCATTAAATGTGTTTGGTGAAACATTGCTTCCCTGCAGTGAAGATCCAATTACTGGCTTTTTTAGAGATGGATGTTGCAATACTAATGATGATGATATTGGTTCACATACTGTTTGTATAGAAGTCACAACGGCATTTCTCGAATATTCGCGCTTCAAGGGTAATGACCTCAGCACGCCTGTGCCTGAATTTGGGTTTCCAGGACTGACCCAAGGTGATCGCTGGTGTTTATGCGCGCAACGCTGGTTAGAGGCTTATCATCAAAACATGGCACCACGAGTTCATTTAATGCGAACACATCAAAAAGCACTCGATATCATTCCTATTGAATTATTAAAAGAATTTGCCATCGACTTGAACTAAACGCGTATCATAGCGACCTTCTTCAAGACTAGGAAAAACAATGAAAACATGTGGTATAGAGCTTAAAGGCAATGAAGCAATCATTTGCCTAATGACCTTAGATAATGGTCTATACACACTCAACGATTGTCGGGTAAAAAAGTTGGCAATTGCCGATGCGACGAGTCAGGAGCAAATACAGAAGTTTCAATTTGATTTTGCTAAATTAATGGCAGACTATCAAATTGATAGCGTTGTCGTTAAAGAAAGATTAACACGGGGCAAATTTGCCGGTGGTGCCGTTAGTTTTAAATTAGAAGCAACGATTCAACTAATCGAGGCTTTGAACGTCACTTTATTATCTTCAGCTAAGATAAAAGAAATCATTAAAAACAGTCATACAACGCTTAATTTTAAAGAAACGGGCTTAAAGCAATTTCAAGAACAAGCCTTTATGACAGCGTTCGCTTACTTGGAAAGCCAATAAAACGCTACTAAGCAGCTGTTTCACGAACTTCAAAAAATACTTTAACATCGGTTTTATCTTGCGTTATAGGCATCGGCGGCAAACTACGCAAAAAGTACTTTCCGTAAGGTTTTGTTAAAAAACGGGGATCACATAACACTAAAACCCCATAGTCTGATTGATCTCGAATAAGTCGACCTATCCCCTGCTTTAGCTGAATCACAGCACTCGGAATTTGAATAGCCGAAAATGGATTTCCCCCCCGCTCTCTTAAATAATCAATTTTAGCCTGCAATATAGGGTCATCGGGAGCTGAAAAAGGAATTTTATCGATTAAAACACAAGATAAAGCCTCGCCTCGTACGTCAACCCCTTCCCAAAAGCTATTCGTGCCTAGTAACACGGCATTACCATGCTCACGAAACTCACTGAGTAAATTACTTTTTGAACTTCGGCCTTGCACCATTAAAGGGTAATCTATATCCGCTAAGGCATCGGCAACACTGTTTAAGGCACGGTAACTGGTAAAGAGTAAGAAAGTCCGCCCTTGGCTATAAGTAATCATGTCCTTACTAATTTGAATAATATGACTGAGGTAATCATCGTGACTAGGGTCGACAGGGATATTGGGCATATACAATAAACTCTGTTTCTCAAAATCAAATGGACTTGGCCAAACAACACTATCAACTTCAGAAAGTCCTAATTGATGACTAAAGTTATTAAACTTACCGGCCACTGTTAACGTGGCAGAAGTGAAAATCCAGGATTGAGGTTTTTGATCAATCCATTGTTGAAAGTGTTCACTAATATTTTGTGGTGTCGCATGTAATGTCATGCCATTTTGACGAACATCACTCCACAATACGAGTTGGTTATCTTCTTG
>Ga0228634_1001841_pt1 | contig 11469 bp, 9 predicted proteins | sample 42DmetaG_FD_190063 | JGI IMG/M metagenome (GOLD analysis project Ga0228634, IMG submission 190063) | Seawater microbial communities from Monterey Bay, California, United States - 42D | ecosystem: Environmental > Aquatic > Marine > Coastal | place: USA: California | collected 2016-09-27
TCTTGGACTTCTATTGCTCTTCGTGGAACAAAACAATTTTTGTCTGAAACCGATAAAGGTCTTCAATTCACATTGAACCCCAAGGTTCGTCAATCTCGCCCCGTTGGTATGACACCCAGTGCTGGTCGCAGCTACTTTAACTAAATTATGTTAAGTAAAATATTACTTTAAACGTGTAAAACAATATAATAATGTTATCATTATTATTATATTGTGGAGAACCTACTATGAAAATTATTATTGATGAACGAGAAACCGCGTTATTTGACCACTGTAATACATTATTAACAAGTAATCCGGTATCTTCTACTATACAAATATCAAAAGAAGTATTGAATTTAGGGGATATTTTGTTTAAAACGGATGACGATAAAGAGGTTCTCCTTATTGAGCGAAAATCACTTCAAGATTTACTTGCATCTATAAAAGACAATCGGTATGAAGAACAGTCTTATAGGTTGATTCATTCCAGTGGCTTTCATCCCCATTCTATATTCTATTTGGTTGAAGGTGTATACTCACAACTACGAAATCAAACTGAAAAGAAAATTATTATGTCGTCTATAACATCAATGCAATTCTTCAAAGGATTTAGCGTTCATCGTACCGCTTCTATACAAGAATCTGCTCAATGGTTGCTATATTTTTCTGATAAAATACAACGTAATTTTGATAAAGGTGTTATTCCATATTATTTAACTGACCCGTTTCTTAAACATATTACATATACAAATAGAGAACCTGAAACAAATACGGAGAGTAATATTACAGAAACCGAGAACATTATAGAAAATAATGATACAAATGTTGAAAATGTACCTATTTTTAATGGTTTTTCTTCATATGTTAATTCGGGTTCTCAACAACAAACTACTGCAGACTATTGTCATGTTGTAAAAAAGGTAAAAAAGGATAATATTACACCAGAAAATATTGGTGAGATTATATTATGTCAAATTCCTGGTATTAGTTCAATTACTGCTATCGCTATCATGAAACATTTTAATCACTTTACACATTTTATGGAAGAAATAACAAAAGATTTTTCTTGTATTGAGAACCTGACAATTGAATCTAATGGAAAAGTCCGTAAAATAAGCAAAAAATCAATAGAATCCATACAACAATATTTATTGAATAACACAAAATAATGATATAAGTTTATTTGTATAGTATATTCATAATGGAAACAGAAGATTCTACTAATACTACAGAAAATTGGTATTGTTATATTCTTAGAAATACACAGTCACAATACAGTCATTTGACATATAACGGTTCAACTAACGACCCACGTAGACGGTTACGTCAACATAACGAGGAAATTGCAGGAGGAGCAAGATATACACATGGACGAGGCGGTGGATGGGAAATATATGCACTTGTTACAGGATTTGTTGATCATAAAAATGCATTATCATGTGAATGGCGTATTAAACATACAAATGGTAGACCTGGTAAACGACCATCTGCACATTTAGGTATGATTGGACGTATACGAGGACTATGTGAGGTATTAAAATTGGATAAATGGACGAGTAAATGTATGGTAGATAACTCAAATATACCATATACTGTGTATATTGCAGAAGATGTTGCGGATTATTTACAAGGTTCTCAATTACCTGAAAATATTACAGTGAAAATTGGAATTCCATCGTTTGAAAAAACAAAAAAAATACGACTTAATATATCTTCAACAGATGATATAAATCAAAATAGGTTATCATCATATTCATAATTGGAATCATACAGGTCGGAATAATCGTATGATGTTGTTGATGATGTGGTTGATGATAAAACATCCACGGTTCTAACATATGGGATATGTATTGGCATTACAGATGATATATCTAAAAATGTTTCATTTTCACTAATATCACTAATATTATCATAATCATCAATAGAATTTAATTCAAAATTATATTGATTAATACTATTATTATTACCAGGTACTCGTGTAAAATTATACTCATATTCTTGACAATTTATACAATAAGATGTAAAGACATCATCGGTACAACCATAATGTAAACAGTTGATACATTCATGTGGACCAGTTTTTTCAAAATGATTTGTTGCCCACTCAATTGGGAAACAAATAGAATATTTTTGACCATTATAGTCATAAAATTTAGGCATTGATTTGTGCATTGTAATAAAGGTAATAATTAGGTTTGTATACATTATTACATATAAATTATTCAATTTTTTAACCAATAATATCCTTTGGCGGAGGAACTACAGAAGGGATTGATGGATAGAATACAGTTTTGGCATTAAAAAGGGAAGGTTTAGACACTTCATTATCAACGTATTTACCCGATTCAACCATTTGTTGCGTATATGTTATGCCTGCCCATTTTGAATCCATTGGATTGTCACTAATTTTTTTTGCATTGGTGGAATCGTGTATAGCATCTATATTTGTATATACACCAACATATTGTCCGGTAGGGTCAAATCCTGGATATTGGTCTTTATTGTAAGGAGGGTTTACACGATTAGCATCACTTATTTGTTTAATAGCATCATTTACTTGTTCTGTGTCGTGTTGAAGTCCACCTTGTAAATCAAATGGACCAGGGCGAACGCGATAAACATCTTCGCCTTGTGCATTATTTTCTTGTTGTAGATACAGTACTGGACATACATCACCCTTTTTCTTTTGTATCTCTAAATAATTGATATATTCATCTAAATTAAAGAAAGTAAGAGGGTTTGTTTCATCTTCTGGTTTATTCGTATTATATAATAATAACGAATTCTCCTTTTTTATTAACATATTTGGGCAACTTGTATCTGTACTATTTTCCATGTTCTCTTTTGTTTTGACATTAATAGATACATTCCAAAACGTCGTAACATAAAGTCCTAATAAAAATGTACATATTAAAAAGATTATAAATATTCGGTTAAATAAAGACATCTTGTATATATTTACAGTGACATAAATTTTTGATTTCTTTAGTAAATTATATATGATTAATATATAGAATAATTATGCAAAGTAAAATAGGTGGTGCAAAACCACGAATTAATAAACCCAAAAGTAAAAGTAAGAATAGTGCGAAAGCTAAATCTAAAAAATCATCTAAAATAAACCAAAAAACATCCAAGAATAATACAAAGAAGCGTAAGAGAAGAAGTCAACCAAAGATAAAAGAAATAGACTCCATGTGGAATACTATCATTAAGACAGTGGTAAATGATACTCCACTTGTAGAAAATGAGATAAAGCCTGTTTTACCCGTTGAACAAACAACAGAAGATATAAAACCAGTTGTTATTGTTCTTATACATGCAGAATGGTGCGGTCACTGTAAAACATTACAACCAGAATGGGATATCATGGAAAAATCATTAAGTGACAATGAAAAACAAAATATTGCATTTGAGGAAATAGAACATGCCGATTTAGATAACAAATTACCCATTGTATCCAAAAAATATATGAATGGAAAAACATTAACACATGCTGGTTTTCCAACAATTGGTAATATAGAAAATGGTGAGTTTATACAATACGGCGGAGGGCGAACTTCTAATGATTTATTAGACTGGATACGTGGATTATTGCCGAAAATATAATTTTTACTTCATACATGGTAATAATTAGTATTTATTGGTATAAAATTGATTTATAATTCAATGGTTAATATTTGTAAAAATAATCTAAATATTAACGGGTAATAAAGAATAACAAATGGCTGAGTCAAAAATTGTCATACGAAAGAAGAAACCAACTGTGGTAAAATCTTTTCGTTTGATTGATTTTCATATATATGATGATTCGCCGGCCAAAGAAAATGATTCTGGTTCGGATGAAGATTCTTATAAACGTTCTTATAAAAAGGATGATGATTTGCAGTTTGTAATTCAAATGTTTGGAATTAATGAGCGCGGTGAAACATGTTGTCTCTATGTAAACGATTACAAGCCATTCTTCTATGTTAAAGCAGGTGATTCTTGGACAGATTATAATGCAGGTGCATTTATGAGAGATTTGCAGAATAACCAGAAACTGGATAAACGTTATAAAAATTCTATCTTATCGTGTGATTTGGTTGACCATTATAAGTTATACGGATTTTCAGGCGGTAAAAAACACAAGTTTTTAAAACTTTCATTCAAGAATACAGTTGCTATGAATAAATATAAGAATTTATGGTATACTTATAATCATGATGATAAAAACAATAACGGAGAGTATCGTACTCGTACGAATATTGTATTTCAGGGAGTTACTACAGAATTGTATGAAAGCAATATTCCTCCATTATTGCGATATTTTCATATTCATAATATTAGTCCATCTGGTTGGGTTTGTTTTAAAATGAACCGTGTGATTAAACCACAACACAACACAACCACCTGTAAATATGAATTCATATGTCCATTAAAAGAATTAATTGCACAGCCAGAGAAGGAAACAATAGTACCGTATAAGATATGTAGTTTTGATATAGAAGCCAGTAGTAGTCATGGTGATTTTCCAATCCCAATTAAAACGTACAAACGGTTTGCGTCTAATGTTGTTGATATTTTCATAAAACAGATGTCAGTACTAAACGAATCTGTGTCAAAACAATTATTACAAAAAATGATTTTGGCAGCTTTTAATTACGGTAAATTTGAGGATGTTGATATTGTATATCCCAAACATTGTCCAACGCGGCCTCAATTAAATAAATATATTGAAATATTATTAAATGAAACCGTTGAAAATGTAAAGAAAACAAACCAAGATAATGATACGAATGTATTATTAACAATAGATGGTATTTTTGAACAAATAAAAGAAAATCAACAATATACTGGAACGGGTGATGATGATAATGGTAATGGTAATGAAACTGCAGAAGTTAACGAAACAAGTGGATATTATAACAAAAATTATACACGTAAACCCAAAATAAAACGTAATGACACTATTTTGGATATATTAATTAGTGAAAATCATAATAGGGATGAAAAGATTCAATTATTAAATGAAGTGATGACACGTGTCTTTCCCAGACTAAAAGGTGATGAAGTAACATTTATTGGTTCTACCTTTTTAAAATATGGTGAAAAGGAACCTTATTTAAACCATTGTTTGGCAGTAGGTACATGTGATGATATTCCAGGCATACAAGTAGACTGTGTTGATACCGAGAAAGATGTTCTATTGAAATGGGCAGAATTAATACAGACTGAAAATCCTGATATTATTATTGGGTATAATATATTTGGGTTTGATTATGAGTTTATGTTTCGTAGAGCACAAGAAAATCATTGTGAAAGAGAATTTCTATTACTATCCAGGAAAATAAATGAATTATGTGCAACTGAAAGTCGCGAAAATCCAGGTGAATTAAACATTGAACACACGAAAATGCAAATTGCCAGTGGTGAATATGATTTACGTTATTTTAAAACAACTGGACGATTACAAATAGATATGTATGCCTATTTCCGCCGTGATTTTAATTTATCATCTTATAAATTGGATGATGTTGCTGGACAATACATTAGCGATTCCGTCAAATATATACGTTCTGTTGAGGATAGTGTTCATGGTGATGTAACCCATCTATGTAGTAAAAATCTAATGGGGTTAAATATTGGTGACTTTATCCATATTGAGTTAACTGGATTTACAGCAGATTATTACAACAATGGACAGAAATTCAGGGTACTTGATATACAAAATAAAGTGGAAGTTACACATACGGTAAAGGGAAAAGACCAGACAAATACATATAATATTATTGTTATTTCAGGCCATTATGATTTGGATGATAGTAAGTCTATCAAGTGGGGGATGGCAAAGGATGATGTAACACCTCAAGATATTTTTAGATTGTCAAAAGGGTCCTCTGCTGACCGCGCTGTTGTTGCAAAATACTGTATTCAAGATTGTAACTTGGTTCATCATTTAATGAACAAAATAGATGTAATTACAGGATACGTTGAGATGTCCCGTATTTGTAGTGTTCCTATCAGCTTTCTGGTATTCCGCGGACAAGGTATTAAATTAACCAGTTATGTGGCTAAGAAATGCCGAGAAAAAGATACACTTATGCCTGATTTGGAAAAACCAAAAGTTGCTGAAGGATATGAAGGAGCCATTGTATTACCACCCAAATGTTCTATGTATATGGATAATCCAGTTGCTTGTGTAGATTATTCATCACTATACCCCTCCTCAATGATTAGTCAAAATTATTCACATGATAGTAAAGTATGGTCAAAAGAATATGATTTGGAGGGGAATTTAATACGGGTTGTTGGTGAACGAAATAAGTCAGGAGAGTTTATTTATGATAATTTGCCTGAATATCATTATATTAATATTGAATTTGACACATATCAATATATTCGTAAAAATCCTACAGCAAAAGCCGATAAAACGAAAGTAGGAAAAATGGTTTGTCGGTGGGCTCAATTTCCAGATAATAAGAAGGGTATTATGCCATCTATTTTGGAAGAATTATTAAAAGCTCGTAAAGATACGCGTAAAAAGATTAAAACAGAACCTGACCCGTTTATACAAAATATTTTGGACAAACGTCAACTTGGTTATAAAGTTACAGCTAATTCCTTGTATGGTCAATGTGGGTCTCGTACGTCTACTTTTTATGAAAAGGATGTGGCTGCATCCACTACGGCGACTGGACGTATGATGATTATTTATGCGAAACGTATGATTGAAGAAGTATATGGCGATAGGATATATGATACCCTCACACATGGTCCAGTACGTACAAAAGCTGAATACGTATACGGGGATAGTGTTGCGAAATATACACCAGTATACGTTCGTGTTAACGGTAAGGTTGTTATTTGTGAAATATCAGCATTGGCTGATTCTTACGGAAATAAAGATTGGGTTACATGCACAGAAGAGGGTAAACAAGATAAGGAATTTTGTGAACTTAATGATGTTGAATCGTGGACAGAGAATGGCTGGACGAAGTTGCATCGTATTATTCGGCACAAATTAGCCAGTCATAAAAAAATGATGCGGGTGCTAACACATACTGGTACGGTAGACGTAACAGATGACCATTCATTATTGTTATCCAATGGCACAGAAATATCTCCCAAAGAAGTGGAAGTCGGGACAAAATTATTACATTCTACTGTAGTGCCAGATGAAACACTTTGTAAAGACACTATTTCGGTTGAAGAAGCCAAAATATATGGGTTCTTCTTTGGTGATGGTAGTTGTGGTACATATAAATGTCCATCGGGTTCAAAATCATCATGGGCTTTAAATAATGCAAATGATTATATACTTGATAAATATATGGAATTGTGTAAAGTAGCCTATCCAGAGTATGATTGGAAAATATATGATACAATAGAATCTTCAGGTGTTTATAAAATATGCTTTACATGTAATGAATACGGTGAAAAAAAACAATTTATTGAAAACTATAGAAAAAATACATATTATAACAACAGTAAAATCATTCCTGACTTTATTATAAACGGTACTCAAGAAATCCGCAAGGCATTCTGGGAAGGGTTATATGATGCAGATGGTGATAAAGATTCTCATGGATATATTCGCATTGACCAAAAATCACAATTAAGTGCTTCTCATATTTGCTGGTTAGCAAATAGTATTGGATATAAAACGTCTATTAATACCAGAAGCGATAATATGAATATATATAGAATTACGGCTACAATGGGTTCCCAGCGTAAATGCCCAGACGCGGTCAAGAAAATCAGCGAAATAACTGATTACGATGATTATGTATATGATTTAACTACAACAAATCATCATTTTGCGGCTGGAGTTGGTAACATGATTGTGCATAATACGGATAGTGTATTCTTTACTTTTAACCTTGAAAATGCAGATACTGGTGAAAAGATACGAGGTCAACCCGCATTAGAAATGACAATTGAAATTGCTCAAGATGCCGCCGATTTATGTACGAAATATCTAAAACCACCAATGGGATTAGAATATGAAAAAACATTAATGCCATTCATTTTATTGTCCAAAAAAAGGTATGTTGGTATGTTGTACGAAGATGACCCGAATAAAGGATATATGAAATTTATGGGATTGTCTTTAAAACGTCGTGATTCTTGTGATTATTTAAAAGATGTATATGGTGGAATCTTGAATATTTTGATGAAAGAGTATAATCTACAAAGTGCTATCAAATTTTTGGACAAATCGTTACATGACCTTATCAACGGTAACGTTAGTATGGATAAATTAGCTATTACAAAGGCTCTTAGAAGTGGATATAAAAATCCCAACCAAATCGGTCATTTTGTATTGGCACAACGAATTGGAAAACGTGACCCAGGTAACAAACCAAAACCAGGCGACCGAATGAAATTTGTATTTATTGTAAATGATACTCCCAAGGCGTTAATGGGAGATAAAATAGAAACAACCGAATTTATTGTAGAAAATAATCTCAAAATTGATTACACGCATTATATTACAAATCAACTTATGAAACCTTTACAGCAATTATTTGGATTAGCATTAGAAGAAATTTGGCGTTTACAGGGGAAAACTTCTGCAATTAAAACATATAACCGTGAAATCAAGAAATTAACGGCCGAATTTCCAGATATTGAAACATTCATGAAAAAGAAAGAAAAATATTGCTCTGCAAAAGTAAAGACACTTTTATTTGATGATGTCTTAAACAAAATTTATAATGAAAAAAACAGTATTCAAACTATTACTTCTTTCTTTACACGATAATCTCATGTAAATTATTCTTGTGAAAATATTTAAAATTATTTAAATATTTTTTATTGAAACTTAGGCATACATCATATATAAAGCGTCTTTTGTATCATTATTTATTGATAAACCTCCTGAAATATAGATATAGATAAATACAAATAGTAATATAATAGGGATAAATAGTTCTGTTAAATACATAGTATTAAATTAGATTATAATGGTAAAGAATTATTAGATGAATCTATCCCGTACATTTGAAAAGAAACAAATGGATGCAGTGTATTATTTGACGAATCTACATTTGATAATGTCGTCAGGTATTGAGATAAGTTATTTACAATATTATTACTTGAATCAACAATAGCTGATTGTATCATAGATTCAATTGTACTACTTAAACTACTTGTCGGTGGGTAAGAACCAATATTGTTATTTGTAGATGCATCAGTAAATGTATAACTGTCAGTTGTTGTTCCAATTGGAGTTATATATCCATTATCCTCATTATTTTCATCCTCATTATTTTCATCCTCATTATTTTCATCCTCATTATTTTCATCCTCATTATTTTCATCCTCATTATTTTCATCCTCATTGTTCTCACCCTCATCATTTCCAGAGATAGATGAATTATATGTACGTATATCAAACCGACATACAGGACAACATACATGTTCTTGAAACCAACGAGTAAAAGCATCTTCTGAAAAAATATGATGACAATATAATATTCTACGTAACCGATCACCTGGTTGAAATGTAGCTAATGTAATAGGGCATCTGTCGTTTATTAATTCCATTGAACTATTATAAAATATCGTTTCACTTGCATTTTCTAATTCAGCAGGGGTAGGAAATACGGGTACATTTTCAAATAGATTTGCAAAATTATTTGCATTAATAGTCGGGAATAAACCATGTGTAAAAATACTATTTAATTCAGTTGGGGTAGAAAGTGTTGGTGTAGTACGTGTTTGTCGGGGGTCTGGTTGACGGAATCGTATAGGATGCGGTTGTGTTCGCGGTTGTGTTCGTGTTCGTGGTTGTGGTTGTGTTCGTGGTTGTGGTTGTGTTCGTGAACGCCGATTAAGAGGTATAGTAGTATTGTATAGATTTCGCTCTCTATTAATATGTCTATTATCCGTCATATCAATTAATCTATTTAATAATATAATAAGTTCTCTCGTATTCCTGGAATGTTCAAGCATAATTCTATTATAATTTTCTAAACTTCTATTTCCTAAACGAACCGCATCTCTTGCAGTAGAAACAATTTGTTGATGAATATTATTAGAGGATGATGTATTTGGAGGTGTATATGATGAATTACCAGAAAGGTAATTTTGTATAGTTTCTGAAACAATATTATGTATATTTTGTTCAATGTTTGAAAACATATTATTATCTTGGTTATTCATGAAGATTGATATAATATAATAGAATATAAAGAATCACGTTTATATTGTTATAAATATAGAAAATAGAAATGGACTTATCTAAGTATAAAGATAAAGGGAGAATAGGGTTAGAAAACCTTGGAAACACGTGTTTTTTGAATGCATGTATGCAAGTTTTAAATAATACATATGAATTGAATCATTTATTAAATAAAACCCAAATCACTTCGTTACCAGGTTCTCCAAATAAGATTATATTAGAAGAATGGGATGAATTGCGAAAAATAATGTGGAGTGGAAATGGTATAGTAACTCCTCGTAAATTTGTGCATAATGTACAGCAAATAGCTAAAGAAAAAGGAAGAGATTTATTTACAGGTCATGCACAAAATGATATGCCCGAGTTCTTGTTATTTTTTATGGATTGTATACATTCAAGTATTTCACGGAATGTGAAAATGAATATTAATGGTACTCCAAAGAATGATTTAGATAAGATGGCAATTCAATGTTATAAAATGTTGGAAGCAGTATATTTAAATGATTATTCAGAGATTATGGATATGTTTTATGGTATATATGTATCTGTTATTGTATCTAAGGATACAAATGAAGTACAAACAATGAAACCTGAAAGCTTTTTCGTACTGGACTTACATATAGATAATAATATTGAAACGCCTCAAACATTATACGATTGTTTAGATACGTATGTAAAACCAGAAATACTTGAAGGTGATTGTGCATGGTATAATGAAAAGACTGGAAAAAAAGAAGATATAAAGAAACAAATCCAATTTTGGAATTTTCCACAGATAGTGATTATTACAATAAATCGTTTTACACCAGATGGAACTTCCAAAGTAAATAAAAACATAACATTTCCATTAGATAATTTAGACTTGTCCAAATATGTATGTGGGTATAAACCTGCAACATATCAATATGAACTATATGGGATATGTAATCATATTGGAGGGGTTACTGGTGGGCATTACACTGCCTTTGTCCGTAATGTAGAAAACAATTGGTTACATTTTAACGATAGAATAGTAGAATCGGTAGATAACCCCAATGATGTCATTTCTCCTGCCGCATACTGTTTGTTTTACCGTAAAAAAAATAACACAGTATAATATATTAAATTGATAAATACATATGAGTGATACTGAAATTAATAAACTTGAATCAATTACTGTAGAAAATACAGATACATCTACCCAAGATTCGGTTGAAAAACCAACCACTGATACAAATACAGAAAAATCTACAGAAGAATCCACGACAACTATATCTAATTTAGCAACGAAATCAAACTTGATATTAATATTAACATTTTTAGGCATATATTTTATAATT
>Ga0228634_1001848_pt1 | contig 11441 bp, 9 predicted proteins | sample 42DmetaG_FD_190063 | JGI IMG/M metagenome (GOLD analysis project Ga0228634, IMG submission 190063) | Seawater microbial communities from Monterey Bay, California, United States - 42D | ecosystem: Environmental > Aquatic > Marine > Coastal | place: USA: California | collected 2016-09-27
TGCGAGTTCGAGTGGGGAGTAGGGGCGCATGCCCTCTACGTCCTCAATCGTGTTTTCGAGATAGAACAGCGGAGCGATCTGTACGATGCCACCGATGGTCACGACCAAGAAGGACAGAACCATCAAAAGCGTGACATTCGTCTCGATCTTTTTGTGTTTGCTGAGGATAGACATGAGATCTCCTCCTTATTCAGCAGGGACTGCGACGCGGGCCGGGGCTTTCGCCTCGCCTTTGGCGACAGTCATCCACAGGTTGTAGACCATGATCAGCGATCCCGCGAGGAACAGGACCCCGCCCAAACCGCGCACCACGTACATCGGGAACTTGGCGGCAACGGTGTCGGCAAAGCTGTTCACAAGGAAGCCATTTGCATCCACTTCGCGCCACATCAGGCCCTCCATGATCCCCGTCACCCACATGGACGACGCGTAGAGAACGATGCCAATCGTCGCGAGCCAGTAGTGCCAAGACACGAGGCTGAGCGAGTAAAGGCGCTGCTTGTTCCACAGTTTCGGGAACAGGAAGTAGAGCATCCCGAAGGTGATCATCCCGTTCCAACCGAGCGCGCCAGAATGCACGTGGCCAATGGTCCAGTCGGTGTAGTGCGACAGTGAATTCACCGCACGGATCGACATCATCGGCCCTTCAAACGTCGACATCCCGTAGAATGCGACCGAGGTGACCATCATCCGCAACACCGGGTCGGTGCGCAGTTTGTCCCATGCGCCAGACAGCGTCATCAGACCGTTGATCATCCCGCCCCACGACGGCATCCACAGCACGATCGAGAACACCATACCAAGCGTCGAGGCCCAATCAGGCAGCGCGGTGTAGTGCAGGTGGTGAGGACCGGCCCAGATGTACAAAAAGATCAGAGCCCAGAAGTGAATGATCGAAAGCTTGTACGAAAACACGGGGCGATCGGCCTGCTTTGGGATGAAATAATACATCATCCCCAAGAAACCCGCCGTCAGGAAAAAGCCCACGGCGTTATGCCCGTACCACCACTGGGTCATGGCATCTTGGACGCCTGACATGACCTGGACAGAGCGCGAGCCCCAGATCGAAACCGGTAACGACAAGTTGTTAACCAAATGTAGCATCGCCACAGTAATGATGAACGCCAGATAGAACCAGTTTGCCACGTAGATGTGCGGCTCTTTGCGGCGCACAAGCGTGCCAACAAAAACCGCCAAAAAGCAGACCCAAACGATGGTCAGCCAGATATCGACGTACCACTCGGGCTCGGCATATTCCTTGCTTTGGGTCGACCCAAGCAAGTAGCCGGTCGCGGCCAAAACGATAAAGAATTGGTAGCCCCAGAACACAAACCAACTGAGGTTTCCGCCCCAAAGCCGGGCCGCAGAAGTTCGTTGCACCACATAAAATGCGGATGCGATCAGAGCGTTACCCCCAAACGCAAAAATCACTGCGCTGGTGTGCAGCGGGCGTAAGCGTCCAAAGTTCAGGTATCCTTGCGCCCATTCAAAGTTGAGCACCGGAAAGGCCAATTGGAAGGCAATAAAAGTGCCTACCAAAAAACCCACAACACCCCAAAATGCAGTGGCAATGACGGATGCCCGTACGGGCCCGTCCATATATTCATTTGCTGGTTGCGCCTTTGGTTCATCCACGCGGCGCAGCTGCCACAAAAACAGCCCCCCCGCGGTTACCATCGTTAAGATAGCGTGAACCATATAGGCTGCATCGCGTGCGTAGTTGGCTGCAATCGCCGCAAAAAGCGTGATCACAGCCAGCACTGCAAGCTTGAGATAATCGGTCATCTCGTGCGTCCCCTTGTTCCGCCCATTTTGGCTCAACTGCGAGCCGGTGGGCCTGTTCATGAAGACCCACATCGCAAGCGCGCCTCTAAGTTGCATTGATCCATGTCAAGAAACGGCATCGACGAATTGACACAGGCCATGGCTGTCAAAATCTCGATCCAATAGCTGTGGAGCAGAGAAACAAGCAGGAGAAGACCATGCGTTTCGCCACCGTTTTGACCGTGATTAGCAATCATCAAGATATTGAAATTATGACAAAAACAGCGCTGCCTTTCGCCCGTGCACATTGCAGCCACCTTGAGGTGATCTGTGTCGGGGTGGATGCAACCCAACCCGGTGTTTATTTCGCGGGTGCGACATCTTTGGTCTACGATGACGGGCGCCTTCAGGCCGTTGAGCAGGCGCAAGCCCTTCAATCCGATGCGAACGAGGCGTTGCAAACGCAGGGGGTGCTATTTGACGTTCAAGCGGCAGTTGTGCAGCCCGGAACGATAGGCGACATGGTGGCAGAGCGCAGCCAATTCGCCGATATCGTCATTCTTCCGCCACCCTATGCGCCCAGCCGCGCCGCACATGCGCCCACAATTGTAGAGGCCGCGTTGTTTGGCGGACGCGCACCCGTTCTAATTACCTCAGATGACATCGGGCAGCCTGAGCGAATCGTCCTCGCATGGAACCAATCCCGCGAAGCTGTCGAAGCCGCGCGCCACGCCCTGCCGTTCTTTGCTGCGGCCAAACGCACAGATGTCCTGATCGTCGATCCACCTCGCCATAGCGCGGCAAAGGGCGACCCAGGCGGCAATATTGCTAGGATGTTGGCCCGGCACGGTGGCAATCCTTCTGTGGTGATTGATGTGCAGACGCTGCCCCGCGTATCAGACACGTTAACGCGTCACGTCGTAGATACCGAAGCCGACCTTTTGGTCATGGGCGCATACGGGCATTCTCGCCTACGCGAGGCGGTGTTGGGCGGTGCCACTCGCCGCATGCTCGAGCAGTCAGAAGTGCCGCTGTTATTGGCGCATTAGCCGAAAATGCCACCGTCGCTGTCATCGCCTGTTTCGGACATCAACAGGTCAAAATCTGGCACCGTGACATGGCGTTTGCCTTCTAAAACAATGACCTTGTCCCGGCGCAATGCGGAGATCTGACGGCTGACGGTTTCCAGCGTAAGCCCCAGATAATCGGCCATCGCTTCGCGGGTCAGGGGCAGGTCAAAGACTACAGTTTGCTCCGCCGGATTTTCACGAAGCGACGCATCCCGACGAGCGATAATCGACAAAAGGCTCGCGATCTTTTCACGCGCAGTTTTGCGCCCCAACAGGATCATCCATTCGCGCGCAGCATCAAGCTCGTCTAACGTCATCTCCAGCAAACGCTGAGAAATATGGGGCGTGTCGAGAAGTAGTTCCTGAAATGGTTTTTGCCGGAAACAACACAACACAAGGTCCGTCGTCGCCACCACATCATAAGTGGCCTTCGCGCGATTGGGCCGCCCCAAAAAGTCCGATGGCAGCAACAGGCCAACCATCTGACGACGGCCATCCTCCATGGTTTGCGTCAGCGTAGCCACACCCTCAACCACCGACCCGACAAAATCCAGAGGCTCACCCGCCCACGCGATTTGTTGGCCCGCCTTATAGGAGCGGTAGTATTTCACGCTCTCCAAACGTTCCAATTCGTCAGCCTCACAGCGCGCACACACTGCGCTATGTCGAATAGGACAATTGCTACAATCCTGCTGAGTGAGCCGTGGGGCGGACATTGTACGTGGCATCTTTTGCCTTCTTTGCTTGATCTCGATCAAGGCGGAGATCATCTTTCCGTATAATGGTAAACAAATGAGTGAACAAATACAACTTAAGCGATACGGACTGTTCGATACGAAGGTCCCGCGCTACACGAGCTATCCGCCCGCCACACAATTTGCAGGGGGCGTTAATGCCGCAGTGCAGCGCGAATGGATAGAATCCATTGCCCCCGGGACCAAGCTTTCACTCTATATGCATGTCCCTTTTTGCCGGCGTTTATGCTGGTTTTGCGCATGTCGCACCCAAGGTGTGCGGTCAGATGAACCTGTCCGCGCCTATGTCGACAGCCTACTTCAGGAAATCGCGACGCTAAAATCAATGCTTCCGTCAGATGTTAGTTTGGCGCGTCTACACTGGGGCGGCGGCACGCCGACGTTGCTTGCGCCCGACATGATCGCGCGCATTGCGGACGCTTTCCAAGATATCGTGCGGTGGGAACCAGACGCCGAGTTCTCGGTCGAGATTGATCCAAATGAGATTGATCAGGCCAGGCTCAAGGCCCTGCAGGCAGGTGGCATGAACCGCGCCTCTATCGGGGTGCAGGATTTTAACCCTGACATTCAAAAAATTATCGGCCGTATCCAAAGCTATGAAACCACGCGCGACGTGGTTGATGCCCTGCGCGATCTTGGCGTCAAAAGTCTAAACGCAGACATTCTGTTCGGACTGCCCGAACAATCCCCCGAGCGTTTGGCCGAAAGCGTGCAACTATTGCTATCTCTCACGCCGGACCGCGTGGCTCTTTATGGCTACGCCCATGTGCCTTGGATGGCCCGACGTCAGGGAATGATCCCAACAGACACGCTGCCCACCCCAGAAGAACGTCTGCAACTGTATGAAAACGCCAAGAAGCTGTTCTTGTGGGATGGCTATAAAGAAATTGGAATCGATCATTTTGCGCGCGCGGACGATGGCCTTGCGATTGCGCAGGATACAGGTCGGCTACGGCGTAATTTTCAGGGGTATACCGACGACACATGTGATGTGCTGATCGGTCTTGGGGCCTCGTCTATTTCAAAATTCCCGCAAGGGTTCAGCCAAAATATCAGCGCGACAGCAGGGTATCAGTCCGCCGTACGGGCAGGTGAATTGGCGACCGCCCGGGGCCATGTATTCACCGCAGATGACAAATTCCGCGGTCGGATCATTGAGGCGCTCATGTGCGATTTTGAGGTTGAGACGGCAGACATCGTCTCAAGCTTTGGTGTTTCAGAAGACACCCTGAACCGGCTATACACACAAGCCTCCAACCAGTTCGCTGGTATGGTAGAGATCACTCCGACCCACTTTCGCATCCGTCCGCAGGCGCGCCCCCTTGTCCGCATGATCGCGCGCGTTTTTGACGCCTATGACATCAGCCAAGGCAGCCATAGCGCCGCGATCTAGGCCTCAATCACGGCCTCATCCGACTTTAGGTCAAACGCCGCCGCCATCAGGGCGCGCGTGTATTCGGTTTGCGGTGCATCAAACACCTGTTGTGCGGGCCCGGCCTCAATGATGTCGCCTTGCTTCATCACCATCACCTTATGGCTCAACGCGCGGACGACCTTGAGGTCGTGGCTAATGAACAGATAAGCCAATCCGTATTTCTTTTGCAGATCACGCAGAAGATCGACGATTTGAACCTGCACCGTCATGTCTAGCGCACTTGTCGGCTCATCCAAGACCACCAGTTTTGGCCGCAAAATCATGGCGCGCGCGATGGCGATACGCTGGCGTTGCCCCCCAGAAAACTCATGCGGGTATCGGTCCATCATCGCCGGATCAAGGCCGACCTCGGTCAGAATTTCAGCGACCATCTCACGGTGTGGGCGACCTTCACCCAAATCATGCACGCCCAAGCCTTCGGCGATAATTTGGGCGACGGTCATGCGCGGGCTAAGGCTGCCGAAGGGGTCTTGGAAAACGATCTGCATGTGTCGCCGCAGGTCGCGCAGCTGCCGGGACGTCCACCCTTGGACGTCTTGGCCCTGAAAAACGATTGGCCCCTCAGAAGACAATAACCGCATCAGCGCGAGCGCAAGCGTCGTCTTACCCGAACCACTTTCGCCCACAATCCCGAGGGTTTCACCGGCACGCACATCCAGCGTAGCCGCGTTCACGGCCTTTACGTGGCCAACAGTCTTGCGCAAGAATCCACGCGTGATCGGAAACCACACACGCAGGGCATCGGTACTGACGACGACATCGCTATTTGCGGGCGCTGGATCGGGCAAGCCCGACGGCTCCGCCGCAAGCAGCTTTTGCGTGTAAGGATGTTGAGGGGCGGTGAAAATCTGCTCAGTTGGGCCGGTTTCGACAATCTCACCGCCCTGCATCACGCACACACGATCCGCGATGCGCCGCACAACGCCCAGATCATGCGTGATGAACAGAAGGCTCATACCTTCGGCAGCTTTTAGCTCTGCCAACAGATCAAGAATTTGCGCTTGGATCGTGACGTCTAACGCAGTGGTCGGCTCATCCGCGATCAACAACTCCGGCCCATTCGCAAGCGCCATCGCGATCATCACACGTTGCCGTTGCCCACCTGATAATTGGTGCGGATAGGCGCTCAGGCGGCTCTCGGCGTCTTGGATACCGACGCGTTCTAGCAGCTCCAGAATGCGGGTACGCGCAGCATCACCGCTAAGCCCCTGATGCAGGGCTAGGCTTTCAGCGAGTTGCTTTTCAATGGTGTGCAACGGGTTGAGCGACGTCATCGGCTCTTGGAAAATAAAGCTGATGTCGTTGCCCCGAACGCGGCGCAAATCCGGTTCGGGCGCGTGCACCATCTGCGTGCCGTTGTAGGTGACAGAGCCCGACACCTCCGCCGCGTCCGGCAAAAGCGACACGGTCGACAACGCCGTTACCGACTTGCCCGAGCCGCTTTCGCCGACCAATGCCACGGTCTCACCGCGCGCAACCTCAAAGGACACCCCCTTCACGGCCTCAACGATCTGACCGTCCTGCCGGAACCCAACCCGAAGATCTTTGACTTGCAACACTGCGCTCATTGAAAGGTCTTTCGTGGGTCAAAGGCATCGCGGACACCCTCAAAGATAAACACTAAGAGCGACAGCATCACTGCAAAGGTCACAAATGCCGTGAACCCCAGCCAAGGTGCTTGCAGGTTTTGCTTGGCCTGAAGCGTTAATTCCCCCAGCGACGGGGCCGACGACGGCATCCCGAAGCCGAGAAAATCCAGCGTCGCCAACCCACCAATTGTGCCCGTGACGATGAACGGCAACAGCGTCACCGTGGCGACCATCGCGTTTGGCAAGACGTGGCGAAACATGATCGTCCCGTTGGACACGCCCAAGGCACGTGCGGCACGAACATATTCGAAGTTGCGGGCGCGCAGAAATTCGGCCCGCACAACGCCCACCAATGCGGTCCATCCAAAGAGCGTCATCAACCCGACCAAAAGCCAGAAGTTCATCGGCACGATCGCCGCCACAATGATGATAATGTAAAGAGAGGGGGTCGAGCTCCAGATCTCCATGAGACGCTGGAAAATCAGATCGACCCAGCCGCCAAAATACCCCTGCAAAGCCCCTGCCGTAATCCCGATGACAGAGGTCAAAACCGTCACGACCAACGCGAACAAAACCGAGAGGCGGAAGCCATAGATCACACGCGCCAGCACGTCGCGTGCGGTGTCATCTGTGCCCAACCAGTGGGTGCCGTCGGGGGCGGATGGTGCCGTGCCGCCAATGTCGTTCACTGTATCATAGCTGAACGGCACAACAGGCCACATGATCCAGCCGACGGATATCTCTTCGCCATTGATGGACCCGTCTGCCGCGTCCTCAATATAGCCGTCAGGGTCGTCGAAACAGTCGATCAAACCGCCCGTGATAATGAGGCATTGAACTTCAACATCACGGTAGATCGCCTCGGTCCTGAAGTCGCCACCAAAGGTCGTTTCTGGATAAAAGCTGCGAAACGGCGTGTAGTAGCCGTCCTGATATTTGACCAAAATCGGCTTATCGTTGGCGATGATCTCGGCGCAAAGCGACAGCCCGAAAAGGATGGAAAACACCCACAACGACCAAACCGCCCGGCGGTTGGCCTTGAAGTTACGCAAGCGACGTTGGTTCAGGGGGGAAAGCCAAGCCATACTCAGGTCTCCCGGCTTTCGAAATCGATGCGCGGGTCGATCCAGACGTACATCAAGTCTGACAACAGCCCGACCACCAAACCAATAAGTGTAAACACAAACAGCGTGCCAAAGATCACCGGATAGTCACGGTTCAAGGCCGCCTCAAAACCTAGGCGCCCCAAGCCGTCGAGTGAGAATATCGTCTCAATGATAAGCGACCCGCCGAAGAAAACACTGACAAACAGCGCCGGAAACCCGGAGATAATGATCAACATCGCATTGCGGAACACATGGCCATAGAGCACTGCATTTTCCGACAACCCCTTGGCCTTGGCCGTGGTCACATATTGCTTTTTGATCTCATCCAAGAATGAGTTTTTCGTCAGCAACGTCAGCGTTGCAAAAGCCGCAATAGTCGATGCCAACACCGGCAGAGCAATGTGGTGGAAGTAGTCCAAAACCTTGCGGATCGGGCCGAATGTGTCCCACTCAGCAGAGGTCAGCCCCCGCGCTGGGAACCACTGAAAATAGCTGCCGCCTGCGAACAAAACCAACAGCAAAATCGCGAACAAAAAGCCCGGGATCGCATAGGCCACGATGATGATCCCCGAGGTCCACGTATCGAAATCGGACCCGTCCCGCACTGCCTTGCGGATGCCCAGCGGGATCGACACCAAATAGGCAATCAAAGTGGACCACAGGCCCAGCGTGATCGACACGGGCATCTTTTCCAGCACCAAATCCACGACTGAGATTGAGCGGAAGTAGCTCTCACCGAAGTCGAAACGCATGTAGTTCCACATCATGTTGAGGAACCGCTCAAGCGGCGGTTTGTCGAAGCCGAATTGTGCTTCAAGCTCTTTGATAAATTCCTCTGGCAAGCCTCGCGCGCCAACGTACCGTTCGCTCCCGCCAGAAACGACGTTGGTTTCAACGCCCAAATCACCGCCAGAACCAGAGATATTGGCGAAAGCGTCGCCGCCGCCTTCAAGCTGCGCCAACACCTGTTCGACAGGGCCGCCCGGCACGAACTGTACCAAGGTAAAGTTGATCACCATGATCCCCAAAAGCGTGGGGATCATCAGCAAAAGACGTCGAAAAATATAGGCGGCCACTTACAGGGCTCCCGCGTCTTTCAACTGCTGTGCGGCCTCCGCGTCGTACCACCAGAAATCCAACAAACCGAGGTCAAGCGGCGGCAACGGGTCGGGATGCCGATACTGATCCCAGTAAGCGACCCAATAATCGGTAGTGCCCCAGCGCGGCACCCAAAAGCCATGCGCACGCAAAACGCGGTCTAGCGCGCGGGTGCGCGGCTCCAACTCATCCAGTGTTTTGGCCTCAATCACGGCATCGATCAAGCGATCCACCGCTGGATCAGCCAGTGCCATAATGTTGCGCGAGCTGTTCTCAGCCGTCTCAGAGCCAAACCATTGTTTCAGCCCCAAGCTCGGCTCAAAACCTTGACCAGCCGCGATGTTGGTCAGATCCCAATCACCCGAACGGCGCAACTCGACGTATTGTGCAGTGTCGACGCGGCGCAGGCTGGCATCGATACCAACGGCACGCAGATTGTCGATATAAGGGTTAATAATGCGGTCCATTTCGGCATTGAACTGGATGATGATCAGCTCCAGCGTCTCACCAGCGGCGTTGCGCAACAGGCCATCGTCACCAAGGCTCCAGCCCGCATCCTCTAGCATGCTCAGCGCTTGCCGACGGGACCGGCGATCAACGCGGTTGCTCTCGGATGTGTTGACGGGCGGCATTAACACTTCGGTTTCTAAAATTGACGCATCCAGCAACCCCTCGGCCACAAGCGGCTCAAGCGCGGCCAACTCAGCCCCCTCGGGCGCACCGACGGCCTCTAGGTTCGATCCCTGCCAAAACGAATGGTGCCGCTCAAACAGGTTGAAAAACAGCGCTTGGTTGGACCATTCGAAATTGAACAGCATCCGCACGGCATCACGCACACGGTTGTCTTGCCATTTTTCACGGCGGAGGTTGAACACAAAGCCAGAGCCGCCGGTGATGTTCCCACTGGGGATTGTGTCCACAGTGACGTGCCCGTCTTGGACCGCGGGAAAATCATAGGCTGTTGCCCATTCCTTGGACGAGCCGGGCGTGCGGAACGTGTATGCGCCGGTCTTAAACGCCTCAAGCGCCGCAGTCTGATCGAGGAAAGCCTCAACCCGTACGGCGTCAAAGTTGAACCGCCCTTGGTTGAGCGGATGATCCGCGCCCCACCAGTCGGGATTTTTGCGATACACGACCGAGCGCCCCAGATCGACGTCGCCGATCACATAAGGCCCCGTGCCCATAAACGCCTCTTCGTCTGTGGATTCGTCCAGCCGAGCGCCTGTGCGCGCGAACCATTCCTTAGAAAACGGGTTCCACAGCCCGACCAACCCCATGCGGTCGCGCTTGGGTGCGGCTTGCGTAAATTCGAACCGAATTTGATGCGAGCCGGTCACTTCGATGTTCTCAAAAAACCCATCAATAATGGAACGGAACTCCGCGATACCTTGGTCCAAAAACAGATCAATCGTGAATTTCACATCCTCTGCCGTCATCGGCGTGCCGTCGGAAAAGGTGACGTCATCGCGCAGGTTCATCACGACCCAATCCAGGCTCTCGGGATATTCGATCGTGGTGCAAAGATAGCAGTAAGAGCCGTAGGGATCATCGGCCGCGGCGATCATCAGGTTTTCGTACAGCAGGTCATCGCCAGTGCGTTCAGCCACGCCCTTGCGGGTAAAGGGGTTAAAGCTGTCGAAGGTGGCCAGCGTCGATAGGCTGATCTCACCCCCTTTGGGCGCATCTAGATTAACGTACGAAAACGGCTCTCCCGGCCCGTATTTTAGCGCGCCAAAGTTTGAAAACCCATGGCTGACAATCACATCCTCTGCCGAGGCAGGCGCCATCGCGGCACACATCGCAAGTCCAAAAGCCGCCAACCCGTGTTTCGCCCGTGTCATTCGCTGCGCTCCCTGTCCTGTTTTTGTCGATCTATGCGCGCTACCGCCCCTGCAGAAGACGTCGCACGTGCTTAAAGTTCAAGACTAATTAAAGTGCGATCTGGCCCCGGGGCAAATTTGCTAACGCAAAATTGAGCACAAACACGAAAAAAGGCCGCCCCGGTGGAGCGGCCTTCGCAATCTGGGTTGGCAGAACCTTAGTTAAAGGTTGCCATGTAGGCGATCAGGTTCGCCTTATCTTCTACGGAGCCGCGGAAGTTGTAGTTCATTTTGGTGCCGGGGGCGTATTCACGCGAGTTTGCGATGAAGTTCGCGATGTTTTCCGGGCTCCAGTCACCGCCCATGGTGGCCAGCGTTTCCGAGTAGGCGTAACCATCAGCAACACCTTTGGGCCGGTTCACAACACCGTGCAGGTAGGGGCCTGTGCCGTTGGCACCAGCTTCAAGCTTGTGACAGGCTGAACATTGGCGCCACTGACGCTCACCCGCGCCGGCATCAGCCGTGGCATATACGTCTGCGAATGCGACTTGCACGACTTCTTCCGCAGGCGCGTCACCTGTTTCAACCGCAATGCGGTAACCTTGCACGGCTTCGTGCTTGTCATGGCCCGCGTAGTGTTTCCCACCGACGTGGTACAGCGTTTCAGCAGCCCATCCACCGAGCAAGAGAAAGAGCAGGGCCGCGCAAAGCGATGCACCAGCTTTTGTTATCGTCATCATATCAAACATTGAGCGTCCCTCATCGTCGTTCGGGTGTATGTATGTGGTTTTCCAAGTCTGTTTC
>Ga0228634_1001855_pt1 | contig 11400 bp, 13 predicted proteins | sample 42DmetaG_FD_190063 | JGI IMG/M metagenome (GOLD analysis project Ga0228634, IMG submission 190063) | Seawater microbial communities from Monterey Bay, California, United States - 42D | ecosystem: Environmental > Aquatic > Marine > Coastal | place: USA: California | collected 2016-09-27
TATCGGTACGACCCGCGGCCTTGCGGGGTTTCGCGCGCATCACCAGATACCGTTTTTACACGCCTTTCCAGATCGTTACGCAATCGGTCATTTCATCCGAATTGGGGACGGTGACTTTGCCGTAACGGGCGGTGACGTGGGCGCGACCCACACGGGTGAATACCTCGGCATGGCCCCCACAGGCCGCCCCATCAAAATGTCAGTCATGGACTTTTACCGGTTCGATGGTGACCGGATCGCGGAAAATTGGCTACCGATCGACATCCTAGGGCTCGCGGCCCAGATGGGCGTAGACGTCTTAGCGCGGGTAGCACACCACGCAGGCACACCCCGCCGAACGCTTTAGGGCACAAGCGTTTCCCGCATCTTGGCCACGGCGTTTTCGAGCAGTGGGGCGGGTTGCCAAAACGTGGCATCGCGCGTGCTATAGCCCCAGATACGGCTCAGAAAGAGGCCAAGCCCCTCATCCTCAGCCGCCCAAATGGGACCGCCCTGACCGCGCGGCCAACCCAAGCCAAAAACGGCCGCCACATCCAGGTCAGAGGCGCGGGCAACACCCTGCGCGCCCAAAATCCGCGCTGCTTGATTGCTAATCGCCGCCGCGCAATAGGGCACGATATCGGCATCAAGGACCGGTTTTTGGGCAGGCTGCAAAAGCGCGATCGCCGATTGAACCGCCGGGTTTTCGCCCACAAGTTCACCGGCGTCCCACGTGTAATAGCCCAAACCGGATTTGATCCCGTTTTGCCCCGCTGCGATCAAGGATGCGGCTAGTTTGATGCCGCCTTCCGACTGATGCGCCGCGGCCTGTGCGATGCGGGTCCGAGTGGCCACAATGCCGAAGCGGTCTTGCCGTACAAACGGCCCCTCGCGCCAGCCAGCCTTGGCAAAAGCCGCGTCGATCTGTGCCACGCTCGCCCCCGCCATAAGCAAATGATCTGCTGCCACGAGCCAAGCTGCCTCAAGCGCAGGCAACACCGGTGGCTTTCCTGCTGGAACCTCAATCGCGGGCTGATCTAATGCACGCGCTAATGCGAGGCCAAGGGCCCGCGCCTTTGGGCTGGTAGTCTCAGACGGGCACAGTTCCAACACCGCGCGCGGCGCCATCAATCCACGGCAGGGTAACACTTGAGCAGCCAGCGGCGCAGGCACGACCTGTCCGTCCGACGGGCACAAGCAGACTGCATCGCCCCGCGTATGTGCAAGCACATCAGGCCGCACCCCGCCCATGAACACCACATCGCATGATCCGATATCCTGCAAGTTTTCGGCTAGGTTAATCCCATTCATTAGCGCATTGAGGCGTCCGGCCGAAAGATGGCCCGCAACCTCAGACCGCTGGAGATGACGCTCAATCTGCGCACTTAGGCTAGCGCGGGCATCAGGATCATCGCCGCCTACAACCAATGCCAAATTCGCACGCAACGCGCGAGCCCCCAGAAGGGCGGCGATCCGATCACTCTGCGCGTCACCGCTTGGCACTAGTCCAAGCCGTCCGACCGAAACCTGCCCTATATCTAAGGCTTTGGGCCGAACCGCATCCCGCCGCGCAAGAAAAATGGCGCGCAGCGCCCGCGCGGCCGGGTCCTCTGCACAGGTTGCCGCCAATCGTGCCTCCAGCCGAAAACCAGATGCCATATCATCCGTCAAAGCGGCCTCAATACAGGCCAGAATTGCACGTGGTGCACCCGTTGGCGCATCAACAACAGCCCGCTTGGTCCGCTCCGCGGCCAGAGCCTCAAGATCCAGCTTGGAATGGACCAAGGCATCCAGCCGTTTTCGCGTCGGGCGCGGGGGAACCTGCAAGGCGCGTGTTATCGCGGCGTCCAATCGTGCGCCCTGGGTAACTATATCCAAAAGTCCCAATTGTTCAGCCCGCGGCGTGCTGAATGCGCGCCCACCCAGCAGCGCGCTCATGGCGGCACGCCCGCCGACAATCCGCGTTAACCTTTGTATTCCGCCCGCCGCAGGCAACCAGCCCAGCGCGATGTCCGGGAATGAGAATTGCGTATCCACTTGTGCGACGCGAAAGTGGCAAGCCAATGCCAACTCTAGTCCCGGACCAATCGCAGCCCCATGGATCGCGGCGGCAGTCGGCTTGCGCGCATCCTCCAACAACCGACACAGGGCCGACAATGCGGGATCCGGCCGCACCACCGCGCCACGCAAATCCGCGCCTGAAGCGAAACCCGTGCCCCCGCCCGTTATAACCAATGCCCGCACCTCAGCATCTAACAGCGCCGCCTGAACAACCGATTGAGCCTCAGCAATGACCTCCGGCTCCAGCCCATTTCGCGGAGGATGCGCCAACGTGATGATTGCAACACCTCGTTGATCATGGCGGGTCACAAATTGGGGCCGCGTTTGGGTCATGCTATCTTTCATCAAATGCCTCGGTCTGTGCCAACCCGCACGCTAAAATACACCGCGCGCAAAGCTGATCCGTCAATAATACCTAAGTGTTCGCAGCCGCAGCGCCGTTGACAAGTCTCTTGCCGCTTGCGACCAGAGCGAATGGAATGTTTGCATCCCCTTGTGACCTCAGCGCCGCAGTTTGCGCATGCGTGGCAGCCCGCTAACCCGTGTTGGCCACGATGAAAGGGTTTCCCGACCTCCCGCCACTTTGGCTGCTGGCCTGTTTGCTCCTGACGTGGGCGCTTGCCTCGTGGCTACCACTCGCTACTTTTGCGGGGCCAGTCGCCACATTCATCTCGGTCATCTTACTTCTGCTGGGCCTAGGGCTCATCGCCTGGTCCGCGTCATGGTTTTACCAAAAGCAAACAACGATTGAGCCGCACCACACCCCACGCGTCCTCATCGTTGAGGGGCCATACAAAGTAACCCGCAACCCGATCTATCTGGGCATGGTCGCCATCGCCGCCGCAGCCGTTTTCTGGCACGGTGCCCTGATCACACTACCCTTGCCCGCAATCCTCGCCCTCATCTTGCAACGTCGCTTCATCGAACCCGAAGAGATCGCCTTGCATCTGACGTTTGGCGACACCGCGCTTGACTATATCTCCCGCACGCGCCGCTGGCTTTAACACCGCTCGCAATTGCTTGATTGGCGTTGCGCCGTGGGCTGCTCTATATGCAAGATTACCAAACATCGGAGCCATCTTGATGCGTCACACTCTCGCGGTCTGCGTTCTTGCCCTTCTTCCCCTATCCGCCGTTCAGGCTGATCCCGTGGTGGTGGAGCTTTTCACCTCGCAGGGGTGCTCCTCTTGCCCACCCGCAGATGCGCTGCTGGGTGAGTTGGGCCGCAATGAGGACGTGATCGCACTGGCTTTGCACGTGGACTATTGGGATTATATCGGCTGGCCCGACACCTTTGCCCAGCCCGCATTTGGCAAACGTCAAAAGGGGTATGCCCGCGCTGCTGGCAGCACCGTCGTCTACACGCCGCATATGGTGGTGGGCGGCACAGACCACGTGGCAGGCGCCAAACCCATGCAAGTCATGGAACAGATTGCGGCCCACACAGAACGCGCGCCCGCCATGCGCATGACTGTGGCTTCAGGCCCGAACGGCATTACCATTCGCGCAGAGGCTGACGATCCAATCGACCCGCCTGCTCGGATCATGCTGGTGACCTACACGCCGTCACAGACCGTGGACATCACCTCCGGTGAGAACGCAGGCAAATCCGTGACCTACACCCACGTCGTAACGGATTGGATCGCACTCGAACGCTTCGATGGCGCGCGCCCCCTAACGGTCACACTGCCCCCCGCGCCCGAACCACCGGCGCGGCGCGTGGTGCTTGCCCAAGGGGAAAACTATGGCCCCTACCTTGCGACGCTACGCATCGATTAGGGCGCTTTGGCCACACCAACGCCAATCATAGCGTCCCGCGTGACCAACGCGGCAAGCTCAGCCTCGCTCAAATCCGCAGTGCCCTCGGGCCGCGCGGGCACCACAAGATACCGCATATCCGCCGTACTATCATGCACTCGCAGTGTAACTCCCGCGGGCAGCTCCAAGCCGAACTCAGACAACACTTTACGCGGCTCACGCACAGTGCGGGACCGGTACGCCCGCGATTTGTACCAATCAGGCGGCAAGCCCAACAAGTTACGCGGATAACAAGAACACAGCGTACAAACGACCACGTTGTGAACGTCCGCCGTGTTCTCGATCGCGATCAAACGCATAGGCCCTACATCGAACCCCATCTCGGCGCAGGCCGCCGACCCATCCGCCAACAGCCGCGCCCGAAACGCGGGATCAACCCAAGCCCTCGCCACAACTGCGGCCCCGTGCGCAGGATTGCGCGCATCCATCGCCTCAATCTGGGCCGACACAGCCTCCGCCGTTGTCACGCCCTTTTCGATCATCAATTCCCGCACCGCGATCTCCATGACCTGCCAATAGCTCAGCGGTCCGTCTTGATCTGCACGGTAAGGATGGCCAGACGGGCTCAATTCATCATGGTCATGGTGATCATGTGGCATCGCGCACCCCTCCCTCCTTTGTTCCAAAAATACTCAAAATTCCAACGCCATCAAACGGGCTCAAGCCAATGGGCATAGATTTCCGCCTCAAGCACATCTTCGGGACGCTCTGCATCTGCCCCCCAAACATCGCCCATCCGAAACCGCACCCGGTACAGGGCCAAGTGGTCCGCCCGCAGGCCGTATGCAAGCTGCTCGGGGTTGCCAAATGGGCCCAAGGTCCGCTCAACCTCACCGATTTTGCCCCGCAGGTAGCTGGGGGTACGAACATGCCCCGGCGGTGCCCAAGTGCGCACCCGTACCTTATCCAGCATTGCTCGCCTCACCGTAGGTCTCACCGCGCGCCTGCACGGCCTCCATCTTTTCGCCCAACTCAGCGATCGAATAGACCCCCTGCTCCAACAGGTTTTGATTGATCGCCGCGACCCAACGCTCATAGTAAGTCATGGTTTCAAAGGCCGCCTCGCCCATGTCTTCTAGCGCGCGGCGCAGCCCATCCACGGTAAAATGCCCTGCACCTGAGGCGAGGATCATCAACGCATCTACCCGCTTTTCCCAAAGGGCAAAGTCATGGTCATCCTGCGGGATTGGCCCGGCAAGCGCGCCGCCCATATCGTGCCAGCGTTTGCCGTCCAACCCGCTCATGCCTCAGCCGCGAGCGCGTCAATCTGCCCGCGCAGCCCGTCCAGCTGATATCCCCCAGAGGCCGCCGCACTGAGGATGTCATCGGTGGGCATTTGCCCCGCCTGCGCCAAGGCCCACATGATCGCAGAACGTGTGCCCGACGCACAATAGGCTACGACCGCACCTTCGCTGCCGGCCATCGCCTCGGATTGCTCCTCCACGTTGTCCATCGTCATAGCGCCCATCGTGATAGGGTTGAACACAAACGCAAGGCCTGCCGCCTCAGCGGCCTGTTGCATCGCGGCGGCCTGTAGTGGCGGAGGGTTCTCCACCTCGGGACGGTTACAAATCACGGTCGTCACGCCCTGTGCGGCCAGCGCCGCCATGTCTGAGGGCTCCAATTGCGGTGCCGCAAAAAAGCCGGGCGCTAATTGTCTAAGATCCATCATTACTCCTTAGGTGTCTTCCGGTGGTGCGGGCGGGGTCGCCCAGCAGGTTGATACCATCGTGGACCGAGACGCGCGCCGGTTCAACTGCTCCCACGCGCAAACTCTAGCGCTGCTCCAATTATTCAACCTGTGGGTAAGCACGAAAAACGTCACTCATCTGATGCACCGCAAAGAACCTGTCACACATCCGGGGCATACTGTTGCCAAAGGTCTCAATAAGGAGGAACACGATGACCACCCTACCACGGACTGCCCCCGACACACCGACCGCTGAAACGATTGATCTATGGTCGCGTCAGATGATCGAAATGCAGAAAATGCTGCTTCAGCCTGCATTGATTCAGGACCGTAGCGAGCCTGCCCCAAAGGTTGAGGAAGCCGATGACGCCATGTGGGACAATATGCCGGTCTAGCCTCGGCCGCCTGCATATCAGCCCCGCCATATCATCCGGCGGGGCCTAATCGGTTTGGCTGCGCGCCTAGCTCGCCTTGGCAAGGTTACGCAGCACGTAATGCAGCACGCCGCCGTTTTCGATGTATTCAATCTCAACCTCGGTATCGATCCGGCATCTCAGGGTGATTTCCTTGGTCGAGCCATCACCCATAGTGATCCTACAGGGCACGTCTTGTAGCGGTTTCACCGTATCGAGCCCGTGGATCGAGACAGTCTCTTCACCCGTCAGACCTAGCGTTTTGCGCGTGTCTCCGCCGGTGAATTCCAGTGGGATCACCCCCATGCCGACAAGGTTGGATCGGTGTATACGCTCAAAGCTTTCGGCGATCACCGCCTTCACGCCCAAAAGGGCCGTGCCCTTAGCCGCCCAGTCGCGGCTAGAGCCTGCGCCGTATTGCGCGCCCCCGAAAATCACGAGCGGCGTGCCCGATGATTTATAGGCCATCGCTGCATCAAAGATCGACATCTGCGTGCCATCCGGGCCCTTGGTATAGCCGCCCTCGACCCCGTCCAGCATCTCATTCTTGATACGGATGTTGGCAAATGTACCACGCATCATCACCTCATGGTTCCCCCGCCGCGAGCCATAGGAATTGAACTCCCGCAAGGGCACCTGACGGTCCATCAAATAGCGGCCCGCCGGCGTCGTTTCCTTGAACGCACCTGCAGGTGAGATGTGGTCCGTCGTGATCATATCCCCCAAAATCGCCAATACCTTGGCACCTTCGACATTCTCAATCGTGCCGGGTTCGATCCCCATGCCCTGAAAATAGGGCGGGTTCTGGACATAGGTGGAATTGGGCGGCCAGTCGTAGGTTTTTTGATCCGTGGTCTCAACGTGTTGCCACTTTTGATCTCCCTTAAAGACGTCGGCATATTTGGTTTGAAAGGCCTCGCGCGTGACGGTCTGCTCAACCAATTCCGCGATCTCGGCTTGTGTGGGCCAAATGTCCCTGAGAAACACATCGCGGCCCTCTGGGTCTTGACCCAACGGTTCGGTTGTAAGGTCAATATCCATCGTGCCCGCCAGTGCGTAAGCCACAACTAACGGAGGAGAGGCGAGGTAGTTCGCCCGTACATCAGGGCTGATCCGCCCCTCGAAATTGCGGTTTCCCGATAAGACTGAGGTCGCCACAAGATCGCCCGCGGCAATTGCCTCCGATATTTCGGGCTGTAATGGTCCCGAGTTCCCAATGCAGGTCGTGCAGCCATAGCCGACAAGGTTAAAGCCAATCTTATCCAAATCCTCTTGCAAACCCGCCGCCTCTAGATAGGCACTGACCACCTGTGATCCGGGCGCGAGGGAGGTTTTGACCCAAGGCTTACGGGTCAACCCCAAGGCCACTGCCTTTCGCGCCACAAGGCCCGCCCCGATCATGACATAGGGGTTCGACGTGTTGGTACAGGATGTGATCGAGGCGATCACGACCTTGCCCGATGACAGAGAATAATTCTCTCCCTGCACCGGGACTTCTTTGTCCATCGGGCGCTGAAACGTCTTGGCCATTTCGCGGGTGAACGCGGATTTTGCATCCGTCAGCGCGACATAATCCTGCGGACGTTTCGGCCCCGAAATCGCAGGCACGATCGTGCCCATATCAAGATGCAGCGTGTCGGTATAAATCGGCGAATAGTTTGCGTCGCGCCAGAGGCCGTTGGCTTTGGCATAGGCCTCTACCAACGCGATGCGGTCCGCATCCCGCCCCGTGGTGCGCATGTAGCGCAGCGTTTCCGCGTCGATAGGAAAGAACCCACAGGTCGCGCCGTATTCAGGGGCCATGTTGGCAATCGTGGCCCGATCCTCCAAGGGCAGCGTGTCCAAACCCGCGCCATAGAACTCAACAAACTTGCCCACGACCCCCTTGGCACGCAACATCTCAACGACCTTGAGAACAAGGTCCATTCCCGTCGTGCCCTCTATCATCTGACCGGTCAGCTCAAAGCCCACAACCTCGGGGATCAGCATTGAAATCGGCTGCCCTAACATCGCGGCCTCTGCCTCAATGCCGCCGACACCCCAGCCCAGAACGGCCATGCCGTTGACCATCGTGGTATGGCTATCGGTACCGACCAACGTGTCGGGATAGGCGATCTGCACCCCATTTTGATCGGCATCGGACCAAACGGTCTGGGCCAAGTATTCAAGGTTGACCTGATGGCAAATCCCCGTGCCGGGAGGCACCACGCGAAAGTTGTTGAACGCCGATTGGCCCCATTTCAGGAACGTATAACGCTCCATATTGCGCTCATACTCGCGGTCGACATTCATCTGAAACGCGCGCGGGTTGCCGAACTCATCGATCATCACCGAATGGTCAATCACAAGATCCACGGGGTTCAGCGGATTGATCTGCTGCGCGTCGCCGCCAAGTGCCACAATCCCGTCACGCATCGCGGCAAGGTCCACAACGGCCGGAACTCCGGTGAAATCTTGCATCAAGACACGGGCCGGGCGGTAGTTGATTTCCCGGGGATTTTGCCCGCCTTGCACGGCCCATTGCGCAAACGCCTTAATGTCATCAACCGACACCGTGCGTCCGCCATCCTCGAACCGCAGCATGTTTTCCAGAACGACCTTCAATGCCGCCGGAAGCCTTGAGAAATCCCCCAAACCGGCGGCCTGCGCTGCGGGGATCGAATAATAATCGATCTGTGCGGCTCCAATGTTCAGAGTTTTGCGGGTCTGTGCGGTATCGCTGCCAACGACTACAGTCATGGTGGGCTCCTCCTAATTTGAATGTCTTTATATCAAATTTGGGAGGTTTTGTGGCGTCCACAAGGGCGCGAGGCCCAGTCGCGTTTTCAAAAGCGATAACCGCAGACCAACGCGGTGATGAAACGGGGGTTTCAGTCGTGGCATGAGGGGGTTAGACCGGAGCCATGGAATGGTCCGTCACGAACCTGGCCTGCCGCCGCGGGCAATTGCGCATCCTCGAAGGGGTGACGTTTGAAGTCGCCGCAGGCGAGGCGTTGATCCTGCGCGGCCCGAACGGCGCGGGCAAAACGACATTGCTGCGCTGCCTTGCGGGGTTAACGCCACCGCTAGAAGGCCAGATCAACGCACCCGAAGACACCATCGCCTATGCCGCCCACGCCGATGGGCTCAAGGCACAGCTGAGCGTCGCGGAAAACCTCGCCTTCTGGGCCGCCGTCTTTGAAAGCGACCGTGCGCATGCTGTAGAAACCGCCATCGCAGCCTTTGACCTTGAGACTTTGCGCGACCGCCGCGCCGGCGCCCTATCTGCGGGGCAAAAGCGTCGCCTATCGCTTGCGCGCATGGTCGTCACCGGGCGGCCCATCTGGGTCATGGATGAACCTACCGTCAGCCTCGATGTCGAAAACGTTGCGCGCTTTGCCCGCGCCGTTGAATCCCACTTAGCTCAGGGCGGCTCTGCCCTGATCGCCACCCATATCGACCTTGGCCTGCCCACTGCCCGCGTGCTCGACATCAGCCCCTTTACCAAACTGTCCGGTCGCCAAACCGACGACCCGTTTGAGGAGGCCTTCGAATGATCGCCCTCTTGCGCCGCGACCTCGCGCTCGCCTTCCGTGCAGGCGGCGGCTTTGGGCTGGGGCTTGCGTTTTTTCTGATCGTGACGGTCTTGGTGCCCTTTGGGGTTGGCCCGAACTCGGCCACCTTGGGCGTGATTGCACCGGGCATTCTCTGGCTCGGCGCGTTGCTAGCGTGTCTTTTGTCACTCGACCGGGTGTTCGCCCTCGATTGGGAGGACGGCTCGCTGGACCTGTTGGCCACCGCCCCGCTACCGCTGGAGGGCGTCGCGGTATCAAAAGCGCTCGCGCATTGGATCACGACTGGCCTGCCGCTCGTGGCGATCTCGCCACTGCTTGGGCTATTCCTGAGCCTACCGGTTGAGGCCATGTCATGGCTGATCCTGTCGCTGCTCGTCGGCACGCCCGCGCTTTCGTGGCTGGGTACGTTTGGGGCGGCTCTGACCGTCGGCCTCAAACGTGGCGGTCTGCTCATGTCGCTGTTGGTCTTACCGCTCTATATTCCCACGCTGATTTTCGGCGCTGAAGTCGTCAAACGCGGTGCCGATGGGCTGGCCACGGCGACCCCGCTTGCGTTTCTTGCGGGCATCACGTTGGGCACTGTCGCGTTGTTGCCATTCGCAACGGCTGCCGCCCTCCGCGTCAATTTGCGCTAACACCCCTCCCGCTTTGTCCCTTGTCGCTGCTGGGCCGGCCCCATAATTTCACCCCATGTCTTTGTGGGAATACGCCAATCCGCGCCGATTTATGGCGACCTCATCGTGGCTCTTGCCGCCGCTCGTTGTGATGTCAGCTTTGCTGATCGTAACGGGGCTCGTTTGGGGTTTCTTCTTCACCCCCGATGACTTCCGCCAAGGTTCAACGGTCAAGATCATCTACCTGCACGTGCCAGCCGCCCTAATGGCGATCAATGCGTGGCTGATGATGCTGGTCTGCTCACTCATATGGATCATCCGGCGCCACCATGTCAGCGCGCTTGCCGCCCGCGCCGCAGCCCCCATCGGCATGGTCATGACACTGATTGCCCTGTTTACGGGTGCGATTTGGGGCAAGCCTATGTGGGGCACCTACTGGGAATGGGACCCGCGCCTGACGTCGTTCTTGATCCTTTTTCTGTTTTATATCGGCTACATGGCCCTGTGGGAGGCGATCGAAAACCCCGACGCCGCCGCCGACTTGACCTCGGTGCTTTGCCTTGTCGGCTCCGTCTTTGCCCTGTTGTCGCGCTACGCTGTCCTGTTCTGGAACCAAGGCCTGCACCAAGGGGCGACCTTCTCAATGGATAAGGAGCAGAACATATCAAACGTGTTTTGGTATCCGGCAGTCATATCCATGGCGGGCTTTGTGTGCCTGTTCGTGACACTGGTCCTCTACCGCACGCGGATGGAAATCCGCCGTCGCCGCCTGCACGCCCTTGATGCCCGGAGCATGGCCGCATGATCATCGCACGCATTCTGCCAGACCTTGGAAAATACGCGACAGAAGTTGGCCTCGCCTATGGTGTCAGCCTAGGTCTTCTCGCGCTTTTGATTGGGCAATCCCTGTGGAAGGGCCGTAAGATCAAGCAACGGCTTCAGCAGGAAGAAAAGGCGCGCAAAGGTGAGTGAGACCCCCACCCCGGACAAGCGGAAATCTGTTAATTGGGTCGCGATGATCCCTGTTGGGCTATTTGCCGCCCTGATCGGTGCTTTCTTTGGCCCAGGGTTGTTTCGCGACAATCCCGACGCCCTGCCCTCAACCATCGAAGGCCGCCAAGCACCCGCAATTGCAGGCGTTGAGTTGCCCGGACTGGCCTCATTCGACGATGCCACCCTGCGCGGCGGTGATGTGACATTGGTCAACTTCTGGGCCTCTTGGTGCGTGCCTTGCCGCGCTGAGCACCCGATGATCAAAGAATTGTCTGAGC
>Ga0228634_1001856_pt1 | contig 11397 bp, 8 predicted proteins | sample 42DmetaG_FD_190063 | JGI IMG/M metagenome (GOLD analysis project Ga0228634, IMG submission 190063) | Seawater microbial communities from Monterey Bay, California, United States - 42D | ecosystem: Environmental > Aquatic > Marine > Coastal | place: USA: California | collected 2016-09-27
CAGCTCCACACAATAAATACATCCTCTTCGGTGATCTGTTTCCGATCCGTTTTGTCAGCGTGCTCATTAAAATAATCCATAACGGTTTTCTTGCATAATTCTAAAAATTCTTCATTATTCATTTTTTTCACCTCTCCTTTTCCAAATCTTCAATCCTATGGTTGGCAACCTTCATTTTCTCTTCCAAAATGTAGGTTCTTTCCACAACCGAGTTATGTTTTTCTACCTTTTTTGTAAGCTCTTCCAGCTTATATTCCATCAATGCCCGCGTTTTTTCCTGCTGGCTCTTGTTGCTTATCAGGCAGACAATTAGAGTAACGCCTGCAGATATGCAGGCCGAAATGATAGTATCCATGTATGCTGTCTCCTTCATGATTTTGCTAAATAAAATAAGACCGTTTCCGGTCTGGCTCTAATTTCTATATAAATCACCTTCTTTCCGTGTGCAAAACTCCACTTTAGGAGGAAAGGCGATTCAGACGGGCAGAGTGACTATAACACCCAAACCCAACGAACCTACCATGAAGCGTGTAACATTTCCTAAGCCTTTTAAAGATAAAGCTGACGTAATACTTACCCCGATAACATCCGTTCCAGGTACTACGGTACAGGGCGTGGGTACTGACAACAATACAAAAGAAGGGTTCGACGCCTATGTCAAAAGAACAAATAGCACGGAAACCATACTTACGTGGGTTGCTATCGGTCCAATGTAAAAAGGCTATACCGCTGGTCCTATTGCTATCCAAGCAATTGTAGTCTCTGTAGTTTCCGTTCTCGTTACAATAACATCACATCCATCACTGGTATTATTTAATGTACCTACGCCAAGCACCTTTTGACCTGGTACTCCTGAAATAGGGGTCAACAAGACTATCGCCTGCTCCTTGAATGGTTTTGGAAAGGTTAGGCGTTTTGTCGTTGGAGTATTTGCCTTAGGAGTTATATTAATTCTTCCAGCCTGTATCATATACCCTCCTAAAGTGGAGTTTAGTACATCTTCCACTGTGGTTTCTGTACCATCACTCTTTTTGTGCTTCACCTGGGCACTATCAGTCTCAAAATGATAAGTGTCCCAATCCGTCCCGTTGTTAATCTTAAACTGTGATTTTTTTGTTGTAGCCATAATATATTCTCCTTTCAGACTTTGATCCACACTTCACCCTTTACCGGGCTGCTCGGTGCGGCGGTTGCTGCGGTTATCTTTGTTCCATTGCCATCTGTGATTTTTTGGTCTACCTGGGCCTTTGTGTATGTTCCAACGTCTGCAGCGGTCGGCTTATCACCAGTATGGTAGACCTTGTATCCATTGTAGGTGAACTCCTTGCCAAATATCCTCATAGCTGCCTCCTATCCGGTCACCGTAACCCTGTACTTTCCTTCCGCAGGAGCTGTCGCGAACAGTAGTGTCACCACATTAACACCTGTCACCTGTACGTCGCATAATACGACATTATATGGACTTGCTTTCTCACGTACTGTAACAGTCACATCCTGGGTGTTCAGGTTGTGTGTGATAGCCGCTGAAGCGCTGGCCGGCACATCCGCACTGTACTTCTTCGGCCTGGCATTCCAAGCCGCTTTTTCGGTATCAGTCACAAAACGGTGCGTAGCATCGGGTGTAATCATACTTGCTGCATGTGTAGATGGATGCGTATATACCACTGACTCAGACCCATTGATTTTTATGTTTCCGTTTGTTCCTGACTTTTCTACTTTGGTAGCATCTGTCCGGGCGTGTGCACTCTGGCTGTGATCGTATGCGGCCTTTCCGCGGTCACCACGATATGCAGTCGAAGCTGTTTCACCAAGGGCGATTGTGTCTGAGATAACCACATACGCAGTACCAGACCAGCGATATGTCTTATTCGTCGGAAGATTCACATAGATTTTTCCGGTCTCACCTGTGATCTCTGTGGTATGCGTATCCTCCTTATAAAACTTACTGCTGTAGTAATATCCTTCCACCACATCATCCACAAAGGACGGTAACTGTGCCGCCGGAACCTTTCCTGCACTGTCCAGTTCTGCCAGGCCATTGGCCGCACCTTTCAGTGAGGTGTTAAGCTTCAGATTTAACGCTGCCTGCTGCGCTGAAGAAACCGGCTTATTTGCATCCGATGTATTGTCCACGCTCCCCAGACCTACCTGTGCTTTCGTGACGCCGTGTGGATTTGATTTGTTTGCAATATGCGCAATCAAATCCGTGACTGCCTTAGATATCTTGCCAAATGCTACAGACAGCTTTTCTCCAGACGTCAGTTTTGCAAGGGCCGTAGCCTCAGTAAACGTCGGTGTTTGGTCATTGGTGGCAACATTCGGCACATTCCCCAGGCCAATATCAGACTTTGTGGTCCCGTGCGGGTTTGTTCCGCTGCCAGGATGGACATATTTATTTGCGCCCTCAGCGATACCATCCAGCTTCTTTTTATCGGCCGCTGATTCCAAGCCTGCGGTTGACTGCGTTGCTACTGGTATCGGGTCCGTTCCTCCGGATAAATGCTCCGAAGCATGCACCGGATACGGCTCCACATTTATCAGCTCCACGTATTCTGCGAGGACCGTGTCCCCTGCAGCTACTCCTGTTTTAAGTGTGAAGACTGTCTGTGATGTCTCCGTTATGATCTCATTGCTGACTTTAGCTCCATTTAAAAAGACAGCCAAGGCCCCTATTCCCGGGCGATACTTCCCACCGGTCAGGGTAAAAGCTGTCTGTCCTGCTGTTGCTGTGAACCGCTGCTGTTTTACGATGTAACTCGTAGGGTCATCATTAGCATTCAACGTACCATCTGAAGTAATGCTCAGATTAGCACCCACTTTAATACCGCCTAATACCGCAGCACTTGCAACAGGCGGCGTGAATGTTGATGGTTTTCCACTTACACCTGTCCACGGAACACTGTCAGCAGCGACAGCACTTTTGGCTTTGGCATTGATCCCAAGATATGCACTGTCATGGTTATGTGCTGCCGGTGGGAACGTAGATGGTTTTCCAGTCACATTTCCCCATGCGATCGTATCCTGCCCGCCAACCTGCAGCCAGGCATTAGCGGCGTTATCCAACCAGATCTTTTTCGTATCTGTCGCGATATACAGGGCTTTGCTGCCGGAGGCTGTCCCTTTATCAGCATCCAGCCCAACGGTTATCTTCGTAGGTGTAAATCCCAGCTTCTCCACAATCTTAGCCTTTGTCAGCTCGTTAAGGATTGTTGCCGCCGATTTGTTTTCGACGTTTCCAAGTCCCAGGTCCGTTTTAGTAGTACCATGTGGATTTGTACCACTACCAGGATGAACATACACCTGTGTCTCAGATCCGTTGATTTTTATGTTTCCGTTTGTGGTAGATTTTTCAACCTTGGTTGCCCCCGCGGTAATTCCATCCAGCTTTGATTTGAGAACTGAAGTAAATGTCTCACCGGTGTATGCATATATGATGTTTTTCCAGGCGCCATTGACATACACATAGACCACATGATCTGTTGTGTTGCAGTATATCTGACCCTCTACAGGGCTGTCCGGCGCAGTAGCAAGATTCTGTATTCTCGCATTCTGCAGCTCATTCTTACCCAAATTTAAATTAGTTAATAAATCCATTTTTCCTCCTAATTGAGATACGCTTTTCCTGCAAAACCAGCGGTAAATGTTACCGTGAGGTTGTTACGGTCAATATAACGGATATCGCCTACGACAACGGAACCGGCGCTGTCTACCACGGTAACACTGGGATACTTATTAAGGTTGTGTGCAATCTGCCACACGGCTTGAGCCGATATCTGCGTATGTGTATATGTGACACTCATGCCGTCTTTACCATCCTGCCCATCTTTACCGGCAGGTCCCTGCAGGTTCGTATATTTATAAGTCCCCTCGTCCTCACGCTTTACACCAAGTTTTGTGCCGTCCCAGCGGTACTGTATGCTGTACCCCTGTGGCCCCTGCTTTCCTTCAGGACCAGGTATGTTTTCATTTTTTGCAGTATCTCCACTGACAGCATTGACTTTCTCAATGATGGATTTCGTAGCGGTGCCGAACGTTGGCTCAACTACGTATCCATCCGAATCAAGTGTTTCCATGACCTCAGTGATTCGCTCATGCAGCAAAAGAGACCATTCTGCGTCCTTCGTTGTGACCACATCACCAAGGTTCCACTTTTTTTGATACAGAGCAGCATCAGCCTCGCAGGTGTAAGAGGAAATCTTCTCACATTCAGCAAGTTTAACTTTAGCTCTGTCCGGCAGGTTTGCCTCATCTTCCACGTCCCGGGCGTCCACAAACAGCTCATACCTGTCAAGACCCGTTTTCTCGTTTCCAATGATTTTTATGACTCGGTTTACTCCGTCTCCCTGTCCTCCGGTGTAAGCACAGTTTTTGTATTCGCTGCTATCCCGGATGTACTCACGATTTTCAATGTTGTCGTAGTTGACATTAAAAATCATGGGTGGACGATCAGCCTGATTCACTGTCCGATCCACACCTTCCAGGACTTCAAATACAAACTGCTTCTTCCACGGGTCCAGTGATACACAGACGCCAAGTCCAGAGGCGCCACACAACTCCTCCAGGCAGTCAGTAAGTACGTCATACCTTGTTTGGTATGTCAGCCGGTCACCCCTGCCGGCGCTTTGCTTTATCACAAGCTTAGGGATTTTTCTTTTACTGTCCGCCGGGGCAACTGCATTTGTGTTTACCAGGGCGGTCATGATATCCTCTGCCGCAGCTTTGTTAAATTCGTGGTGTGCCTTCCCCTTTGGCGGGACTGTTATCCTCTGTGTGAGCATATGGAGTAGAGAAAAACCTTTGAGCTCCACAGTTCCTCCCTCTTCATCGTCCACCCCGATATACTTTATAATCCCTGTTTTCCTGGTGTCATTGTCCAGCATGATGATATTTCCATCATGGAATAACCGGTCATACATAACAGAGGAATGAATCTCAAAATCTCCATAACTTTTCCATTTGCTGACATGGATCAGGGCCGTGTAGTCTGTGATCTCCCCGATAAAATTGATATCAGGGTCAAAAAACCGAATATTTATCCGCTTATCCATATGGCTCCTGTCACCGCCCCTCCAGGCTCCGTAGCCTGTGCAAAAATGTTACGCCAGCCGGTTCCCTGCACGTTTTTAAACCACGCCTGGAACTGCCTATCAAATTCTTCTACCATTTCTTTGTATCCAGCCAAATTTTTCGGTCTGATTTCACCACATACCGCAGTATTGAATCTCTCGTCAGTTATGGATATCTGACCGGTCACAGGGACATCAATACGATACAGGGATAGTTCATATCGTGATGCATCTCTTGTGAGGGCTGGCACTGTGGGTGTACTACCGGCAGTTCCCGCTTTGAGCACAGCCTGTATTGTTTTACTTTCATAATCCAAGCGCAGCACAAGACGATAGATCACTTTGTAGGTGCTATTACGAGTGATCGGTATGGTTTTGTTGCTGTCGTTGTAATAAAAAAAGCCCTGCATGATAGCAAAACCTGGCGTTAAAACCACCGATTCACCGCTTAGTGAGGCTGATAGAGTAAGGCTACCGTTACTCCCCCTACTCAGGCCATCCTCATATATATTTTTAAAGTACCGGTTAAACTCATCTTGTCCGTACTCGGTATCTCCATTAAAAAAACCATAGCTTTCCATGTATATTCCTCCTATACTCCCAGATACCTTTTCTTATACCGGATGATGACGCTCTGTGGATTCAAGTCATTCTGGGTGCTGTATTCCAGCAGGTTATCCCCCAGCCGCAGGGAAAAGAAGGTCGAGCCCAGGTCGATATAATCAAAGGCGTCCTCCCTGACACCGTTTCTTTCAATCTCCACAGTCTTGTTACGGAACGCGGTGTTGATGAACAGGGTATCATCACTGGTAAGTGTCCTGTTCACCTGTACATATTCCCCTGTAGTCAGGTTTGTTACCCTGGGGTTTTCTGCAGGACCGTGGAATTCAACTTCTATAGGCGTCTCCACATGGCCGTCATTTACGATATTCACCCTGGGATCTCCACGCCGTTTCATATGGAATGGGAGCTTGAACTTCCACTTCCAGCCATCCACCCACGTGCTGATCGCCTCCATCAGGTGATACGGTGTCTGAAAATCCGGATCTACGCAGACAAGCTCAAGTAAACAGGAAATAGGTTCAAAAACATTCTGACTACTAAATTTCAGTTTCTGTACCTCGTATTCTATAGCTCTCTCTGTTCCCATAAAATCAACAGTTAGGTTGCCGCTGCTGTAGGGGGAGAAAAAGCCGATCAGCTTTTGCCTTACTTCTGGGATGTCTTCATATCCGAGATAATCGAACTCTATGGCTATCGGCCTTTTGAGTATTTTCATCCGCCTTTTACGCTCACCCGCATATCCAACGTTTTCTTCAGTCAACATGTCGTAATCTGTTGATTCCAGCCCCTCATACGCCACCACGGAAAAAGAGGAGTCGTCCAAGACGAGCTCCTCTTCCCCTTTCCGGAATGTAAATATTATCTTTCTTGTCATCCAAATGCCAGCTCCCTTCCTACTTTCCGCAGTTCTCTTGCCGTTTCTACCGGCGATTTAACAGGCTGATATATATTCACCGTCTGCTCTACCTTTGCCGGTTCCTGCGGTTCCGGTGCTGTTACCGTGGCGATATACCTGTTTGCCAGATGATTTCCGGCAATCCGGCTCAGATTGTTGTCAAAATCTCCTCGCATTTTCGCAAGTAAGGAATTTGGGTCAAAGGTCAGTTTGTCAGACAACCGGTCAACAGCTTTTTCAACACCTCGCTTGTTTTCGTCGATACCTACTTCAAGACCTTTGTCATACCAACGGCCTATTGCACGCATAACTCTGGACGGTGATGCCACTTTAAGGTTTCGCTGTGCGGCTGCTACAGCTTGATTTGCGACGTCTGCCGCCGCCGCTGCCACACCGCCGCCTCCTGCCCGAATACCAGAGGCGAAGCCTGCAGAAAACTGGACACCTATGTCATAACCACTGCCGGAATAACCACTCAGACTGCTTTCTGCATCACTGCCAAGACCGGATGCTGCTGTAGACGCAGAACTTCGGCCTGAATCAATCCCTTCGCTGAATGATCTTGCAAATTTTGAACCTTGTGTCCTACCCTCTGTAGACAGATTACACCCACTCAATCCTCTGATAGCACCTGCGCCCAGTGCCCTTGCCGCGCTTATGGCGGACGATGTAAGACCACGTATTCCCGCACAAAACATATTAACGGCAGAACGTGCCTGAGACTGGAAATTGCTGCCCAAATTCACACCCTTTAAAGCAGATGCGGACGAGCGCCCGAGATTTGCAGACGCCGATGATATGGTCCCCTGGCTCCCTTGAATGGTACTATTCAGGATATTCGTTGCGTTGGATCCAGTCACCTGGAACATGTTGCTAATGCCCGAGTTCTGCAGGGCCATACCTGCGGAACTGCCTACACTACTTGCTGCCGCTGCCCCCTGGCCTGCACCGGATAACATACCAAACGCAAAATTTGACGCCGCACCATTTGCTTGACCAGCAAATACCCCTGGCATATTTGACGCCATAAGAGCCGCATTTGTGGAATTACCAAAATTAGCACCGCTTGCTCCTGCCTGTGCGGAGCCATTTATAAGCGCAAAGTTGGCCGCATCTGCTGCCGCTTGTGCGTTGGAACCAAATATGCCTACCAAATCAGCAGCCGTGAATCCATTCGCTCCAGATTGTGCAACCTGTGCTGCAACAGCATATATCTGCTCCTGGTGGCCCATCAGCTCCTCTACAGTCATATTACAAGCTTTTGCTGCGGCAGTGATTGCAAGCGAATAATCCGCTGCAGAAAATCCCTGGCCTATCTGTTCGCCTGCGCCCTTTGATGCAGTATTAATGACATCGTAACCATTCCGCATAGACTGTGCGGCGGTCTCAGTGACTTCTTTTCCCTTTTTATTCGGCACAGATGTGGCGTCCGCAGATTCCATGCTTTTCATCATCTTGTCCAGAGCCTCTGTTCCGATATCGCCAAGAGCGCCGCTGTCTTTCAGGTATTTTCCAAATGTCTGTATTATTTCCTCGGATGTCAGATTCGCAACATCAGCAAATTCGGGCACTTTGTCTTTCATTGCGTCCATTAACAGACGCATAGAATTTGCAACAGATTCTTTCCCTTCAGTTCCTAATTTATCAAAGTTATTAACTGCTTTGACAATTGATTCTTGTAAACTTTTAGGTATTTCTCCTCCGGATTTTTCAATTTGCATTACCGCCAATTGAAAGCCTTCTGCCATCTTACTATAATCCGTCGATGAAAGTGCGTCTTGAATCATTTGTTCGCTTACTGCTACTCCCTTTGCAGCCTTTTCTGATTCAATAGGTAACTTCGCATATGCATCCATTGCCTTTTGTATACTTTCAGGGCTACCTTCTCCAAGGGTATCCATAATACTATCCAAGCCTTTTACCACTGTGTCGGCTTCAGTAGCAGCTTGACTTGCATCTGTTAATTTTTTTGTAGTATTTTTTAAGTTTTCTTGTGCCTTGCCGTACGCATCATCATCGGCCAAACCGTCACGCCACTGTTTATCAACTTTAATTAATTCATCATAGCTTTTCTGATATTCTTTTTGTGCATCTGTTAAGTCTTTCTGCGCATCTGCTTGATTTCTTATCGCTTCAGTATAATTTCCAGACGCCGCCTCAGATAATGCTTTGCTTTTTATATTGCGTACATATTCATCAATTGTTGTATTGACATCTTGTAATGATTGCTTAACTTCGTCATTATCTGCAATAAAGCCTTCAGATGTAATGTGGTAACTGGTCCCCATCGCATCGTTAAGCTGATTAAGGATGGATGTGGCCAGATCCTCGCACCCCTCTTTTACGTGACCGGTTTCGTCAAATGCCTCAGATAATTTTCCTCGCAAACGTTCAACAGGTGCTGCTGATGCGTCAATAGAAGAACTGGTATCCTTCATGGATTCCCCGAGCTGATCTATTGCATTTTGGTTCTTTTCTATGGATGCTCCCAGCTTATCCATTCGCTCATTAAAGGCACTCTGCTGTTCATCCGCACGACCTGCCGTGAGTGCATACGCAGCCAATCCGCCTACAAGTAGGGCAATGGCACCGGCAATCAGGGTCGCAGGGTTTGCAGCCATAATAGCATTCAGGGCAGTGGTAGCAAGACCTGCTCCTTTTGCGGCTCCTGTTAATTTGGTGATAACGCTTACAACGGATGACACCGGACCGGTAACGGCTTTGAAAGTTTTAAAGGCCGCCACAATGCTGACAACAGTAGGGATAATGTCATCCATATTCCCACCCAGCCTTTTAAACACTGCACCTACAGCGTTTAAAACTGACTGTGCAACGCTCAAGAGGTTTTTAGTCCCCGACTTGAATGTCCTTACGAGAGAATCCAGGGCTTTCTTTGCAGGTTTCTGCATTTCCTTCGGAAGGAGCTTTACCAATCCGTTACACAGAGATTTGACGATATCATCCGCAGCAACTTTAAGCTGCATCTTGTTTTTGCCAATACCTTTTACAAAGGATTTAACTACGGAAACTGAGGCGTCTATCATCTTTGGGGCTGATTGTGCTACCTTCGTAGCAAGTCCTGCCAGTATGTCTCCTGCCTCTTCGACAGCAGCATCAAATCCGCCCTGCTTAAAAGCCTCTGTGAGTCTGTTGACGTCCGCAATCCCGTTATCTGCAGCATTCTTTAAAGGCTCCTGCATACTCTCGTATACTTCGATTCCCAGACCTTCCAGAGAGGATTTGAGAATGGTTAGACTTCCCTGAAGATTGTCCAGCATGGTTTCTGCCATTCTCTCAGCAGTACCGTCACAATTTGCAATGGCGCTTTGCAGTTTTTCATATTCTTCTGGGGAGGCTCCTACAATAGCCAGCAGACCAGACATTGCCTCCTGGCCGCCTAATGCTGCCGCAGTAGCCGCTTTTTCTTCCTCACTTAATCCAGAAAATCCCTCACGCAGATCCTGCATGATAGTATCCAGGGACTTCATATTGCCCTCAGAATCCGTCAGGGAGATACTAAGCTTGTTCATGGCTCCCTGAGTCTCTTTTGTTGGCTTTGCAAGTCTTGTCATGATACTCCGGAGTGCAGTACCCGCTTGACTTGCTTTTATACCTCTATTTGCCATCAGCCCAATTGCAAGGGCTGTATCTTCCGCAGTATACCCCATTGCACCGGCAACAGACGCTGCATACTTAAATGTTTCGCCCATCATGGCAACATTGGTATTCGCATTACTGGACGCTGCTGCAAGGATATCAGCAAAATGCCCGCTGTCACTGGCCTGTAATCCGAACGAACTCAATGCATCCGTCACAATATCAGATGTAGACGCCAAATCCTCTCCTGACGCCGCCGCCAGATTCATGATACCTTCTACACCATTCAGCATTTCCTCTGTTTTCCAACCGGCCATTGCCATATAATTCATGGCTTCAGCGGCTTCCGAAGCAGAGAATTTTGTTTTCGCTCCCATCTCCTTAGCTTTTTCGGTCAGTTTGCTAAGGTCTGTCCCGGTCGCACCAGAAACAGCGGCTACTTTTGACATGGCAGCCTCGAAATCAGAACCAACTTTTACGGCTAGCCCACCAGCCGCCGCGACAGCCGTCCCTACACCAGCAAGGGCCGTTACTGCGATTGCCGCCGAATGCTTTGCGGCGGAACCAATCTTACTAAAAGCACTGGACGCCGCCCCTGCTGCCGCATTACCCTGTTGGCTGACGTTACTTGTCAGCTTTTTAAGGTCTTTTAGCGCCCCAGCATTATCTATACTTGTTTCAATCGTAATTTTGCCATCAGCCAATAATCCCACCTGCCTTTCGCAAGCGTCATCGGCTCGTAATGGCTCTACTTGACACTTAAATCCTTATTTCAAATTCTTTTTTGCACTTTCGGCCCTTGCATTGGATGTATACACCCTGGCAAATAACCCTTGCCGGGTCATAAGCTATGGGCATTTTATATCCGCAATAAGGGCACACAATCTTTATGCGCTTCTTGTCTTTATCCAAATGGGTCCCTCCCTTCCAGGAGTGCCTGTACTATGGCATCATCTTCTTCAGATTTCTTTTCCTGGACACGGAAATACCGCTGTAAGGCCGCATAAGCTTTCTTCTGTTCCTTGGACAGATTTTTGTTTTTCGTATCTATCGTCCGGTACTCAATTACCTTTGACAGACGGCACGAAGGAGAAATGTCCTCCAGCATCCAATTAAATTTCCACCAGTGCAGATATGGGATATCATACAGATCAAGCCCGTATGTCTGTAGGAAGGCGGTATAAATCAAAGCGGAATCCGTGCCAAAATCCATAGGTACCGCATTGTTAAGGCCCAGTACAGCACGCGGGAGAGTATTCTTTTTGTTGATATCCC
>Ga0228634_1001858_pt1 | contig 11383 bp, 12 predicted proteins | sample 42DmetaG_FD_190063 | JGI IMG/M metagenome (GOLD analysis project Ga0228634, IMG submission 190063) | Seawater microbial communities from Monterey Bay, California, United States - 42D | ecosystem: Environmental > Aquatic > Marine > Coastal | place: USA: California | collected 2016-09-27
GTCCGCAGCACATGCACATCTTGTTCCGAAGAACTACACCACCACCGCGCCGACGATGGCCCCCCCTACCTGACGATCCTGATCGTCGCTCACATCATCGGCCCCCTTATGCTCTGGTTTTTTGAGGCATTCCGCCCGGAGCCGCTCGTATTTGTTTCGCTGTTCTGCGTTGGGGGCGTTTCAATGTGCCTCTACTTGCTGCCCCGGCTCAAAGGCGTCATTGTCGGCATCCAATGGGCCAACCGCATGCATGGATTTGGCCGCACACAAAGCTGAGGCCACCGATGAACGCCCCTATTCGCGACGCTGCAACCATCATCGTGGTCCGGGATCACGCCACAACCCCTCGTGTTTTGATGGGCCAGCGCGGAGCGAAAGCGGCGTTTATGCCCTCAAAATATGTCTTTCCGGGGGGCGCGGTTGATGCACAGGATGCCTCCGTGCCACTGGCCACGCCCCTACTCGAAACGGACCAAGCAGCGCTCCGCGATGCAAGTACAACGGCACCAAATGCGCTTGCGACCGCTGCGGTGCGCGAATTGCTGGAAGAAACCGGCCAGCGCCTCACGGCACCCTATACCGGTACTTGGGCAGGACTAACGGACGAAGCCCCCCACGCGTCCGCTCTGCAATTCGTGTTTCGCGCGATCACGCCGCCCGGTCGCCCGCGCAGGTTTGATGCACGGTTCTTCATGGTAAACGCCGATGATCTGACCGGGGATCTCGATGATTTCTCCAACGCTGAGGATGAATTAAGCCACCTGCATTGGGTTCCATTGTCGGAGGCGCGTGCCCTAGACGTGCCCTTTATCACGGAAGTCGTTTTGGCCGAAATCGCCGCCCGCGTCAGCACGCCCTCCCCCAGAAATGTGCCGTTCTTCGACAATTCCGGCGCAACGTCGGTCTTCCGCTACCTTGGGCTTACAGCCGCCTAATCCATACCCGCAAAGATGTCCGTTGGCCCAACCGAAACGGTTTTGAGGATGCCGTAAACCGCATCACCGGGTGCGAGGCTCATCTCATCCAGAGACCGTTGCGTGATCCGCGCAAGCAGCCTGTCCGTCCCGCTTTGCAACACGACCAGCGCGCCTGGACCATCGCCACGGTGCAGGCTCACCACCTTCGCGGGCAGGATGTTCAACGCAGACAGCCCCTGTGGTTTCTGCGTCCCAACGATCACGTCTTGCGCCATAACCCGCAGCCGGATCTTTGTGCCCACAGCCCCGGCTGTTCCCGGCACCCACACAAGGCCACCAGACACTTCCAACTCCGTCAAACCATCGACATGGCGCACGACGTGCCCTTCCAGCATCGCGCCCGCCATGCGCGGTCCCAAAACAGGCACGGCGTCCGGGTCGCTCAGCACATCTTTCACAGAACCAGAACGTGCGACCTTGCCGTTTTGTAGCAAGACAAGGGTTGAGCCAAGGCGCGCGACCTCATCCAGCGCATGCGTGATATACAGCATTGGCACGTTCGCATGGTCGCGCAAGCGTTCAAGATAGGGCAGAATGTCGGCCTTGCGTCGTGCATCCAACGCCGCCAATGGCTCATCCAAAATAAGCAGCGATGGTGCGCTCAGCAGGGCACGACCAAGGGCGACACGCGCAGCTTCTCCACCCGATAGCCCCGCAGGTCGCCGGGTCAAAAGCGGCGCGATATCCAGCAAATCCGCGATCCGCGCTAGATCAGAGTCTTGCCCTGCCCCATACAAAAGATTGCCCCGTACGGACAAATGCGGAAACAAACGCGGCTCCTGAAACACATAGCCAATCCGGCGCATGTGAGGTTTCAACCAGAACCGCTTGGAGGTGTCTGCCAACACCCGCTTACCCAGCTGCACATAGGCTTCATCAGTCCGCAACAACCCACCAACGGCCTTCGCAATCGTCGACTTCCCCGCACCCGACGGCCCAAACAGCATGGTAATCCCGTCGCCTGCGGTAATGTCGACGTCCAGCGCGAAATCGCCGAACCGATGCGAGAGTTCAATCCTCAGCATCACGCCCGCCCTGCGATACGTGCGGCCACGCGGCGCGACAGCAGCTCTGCCAACAAAAGCGCGCCCAGTGCGACGCCAACGGCCAAGGCGACAAGCCCCCAAACCGTGGCCTCCCCCCCGGGCACCTGCAAAAAGCTATAGATGGCGGAGGGCACTGTTTGCGTCTCACCGGGGATGTTTGAAACAAAGGTGATGGTCGCGCCGAACTCTCCCATCGCCTTGGCAAATCCGATGACGGCACCGGCCAAAACCCCCGGCGCGATCAAGGGCAAGGTGACCGTTGCGAACACACGGGCCGGGCTTGCGCCCAACGTAGCAGCGGCTTCCTCTAGGCCCGGTTCTACCGCCTCAAGCGCGAGCCAAATCGCCCGAACTGTCAGCGGAAAGCTCATGACAGCAGCGGCCAAAACCGCACCCGTCCAACGGAACGCGAGCACCAGTCCGAACGTCTCCTCAAGAAACACGCCGATCGGTGCCGTGCGTCCAAAAGCGATCAGCAATAGGTATCCCGTCACGACCGGCGGCAACACCAAGGGCAAATGGACCAATCCGTTCAAGATGCCCCGGCCCCAGAAACGCCCCCGCGCCAGTAGAACCGCAATCCCAAGCGCCACAGGCAGTGACAATAACGTCGAAAGGCCGGCAACCCGAAGCGACAACCACAGCGCGTCCCAGCCTTCTGGGGGGAGGTTGATCATTTCGGCGGCTCCTGAAGGCCTGCGGCTCGGAATACGCTTTGCCCCACAGGCGATTGTAGAAAAGCCAGAAATTCCTGTGCCATTGGCCGCGCGGATGCCGTGACTGCTGCTGGATAAACAATTGGTGCGTGCACATTACTTGGAAGCTTAGCGACAATGGCCACGCGGGGTTCTGCCAGCGCGTCCGAGGCATAGACAATGCCCAAAGGTGCCTCGCCTCGTGCCACAAAGGCCATAGCGTTGCGCACATTATCCGCCTGCGCGATCCGCCCGGCCACATCATCCCAAAGCTCGAGGGCAACCAATGCCTCTTGCCCATAAATGCCTGCGGGTACGGCCCGTAAATCACCCATGGCGAGGCGGCCATCGCGGCCCAAACGCGTTGCAATGTCCTGAGGTGTCAGCGCTAACTCAGCGTCCCCAACCCGCCCAATCACGGCAAGCGTATTGCCCGCAAGGATCACCGGATCGGTCCCCAGAACGCCTTGCGCATCCAGCCACTTCATCCAATCCGCATGCGCGAGCACCACAACATCCGCCGGTGCGCCCGCCGCCACCTGGCGCGCAACCGCGCCAGAACCCGCGTAAGAGAGCGACACCGTACCCCCGGTCCATTGTGCCGCCACCGCGTCGAGGGCGGTTTTCAGGCTTGCCGCCGCAAAGACACGCACCGGCTCGGCCGATGCCGTGCCTGCCCAAAGCAAAGAAAGAAAAAAGAGAACCCAACGCATGACGCGACCTTGCCCAACCCGCCAGCGGCCCGCAAGGTGCGACGAACCGCTTGGATCAAAATGGAATGGGCGCGCCATCATAAAATTCGAATGTGCCGGTCGTATCCATCGACAAATCCTCAAAGCGCTTCCACAGGCCTAGGGCCGCCGTATCCGCATCAATATCAGCCGCACTGCCGCCCATGTCGGTGCGTACCCAGCCGGGATGATAGATGCCCACGGCAATCCCCTCTGGGCCCAGATCAACCGCAAGGTTCCGGCCCAAACTGATCTCTGCGGCCTTGCTCGCGCGGTAGATATATCCCCCCCCCGATGCCCGCTCACTCGATCCCATCTGTGAGGAAATAATCGCAATCTTGCCGCCCGCCGCACGGATATTCGGCAAAAGGGCTTGTGCCACAAGGAACGTGCCGGTGACGTTTACCGCAAAGGTCTCCGCCCAAAGCTCTGGCGCGAAGCCGCCATCAATGGATTGTCCCTTATCCAAGTAAACACCCGCGTTCAGCACCAGTAAATCCAACGGTTGCCCTGCCAAATTCGCTGCAAGCGCGCGTACAGATTGCGGGTTGGATTGGTCCAGCGTCAGCCAGTTGTCGACTTGTCCCGAGGGCGCGCGCGCCGTGGCCAGTACATCGTGCCCCGCCGCAATCCCTGCCTCACGCAGGGCAGCACCCACGCCGCGATTAGCACCAGTGATCAAAGTACGCATCAGTTTGTCTTTCGCGGGGGGCCAAAGGGAATAGGTGCAATAGGCACGCCCTCTTCAACTAGAGCCTTGGCTTCTTTCAAATTGGCTTGGCCCCAAATCGGCCGCTCAGGTGCGTCGCCCACATGGATGGCCCGTGCCTCTGTGGCAAATGTCTCACCTACGTAGTCGGCGTTTTTCTCCAACTCTGCCCGCATCGCACGCAATGCTTGCTCGGCCGGTGTCGAGGGCGCAGACAAGGGTGCCGCGTCTTCTTTGACGGTGACGCGCGGCGCCATAATCGCTTTGCTCACGTCCGTGCTGCCGCAAACCGCGCAAGACACCATGCCCTTTTCAGACAGGCTGTCGTAGGCCCCAGCCGACTGGAACCAACTGTCGAAGCCATGGCCATCGGCACATTTCAAAGCGTATCGGATCATAGAACCCCACTGTGCACATCAGACATTGATAACTCATGAATTGACACTGGATAACAAAGGCGGACGCGCCGCGTTGATCACACGGGCGGCCGGAAGGCCTTGAGAATACCACGTAATTCCGGCTCCGCAACCAACCCCGCCGCCTTAGATGGCTTCATCCAGCGCAACTTGCGCAGGCCAGCCTCAGGGTAGGTTTTCTTGAGCTTTTTGACCCGCACCGGAAACACCGCCACAACCACGGGCACCGACTTGCCGCCAAGATCCTTGTGATAGGTGTAGATGCCCGCGCATTGGTCTGAGGTTTTACCAACGACACCCGCCTCTTCCCACGCCTCAGTAGCCGCAGCCTCCGCAGCGGTGGCACCATTCATGGGCCAGCCCTTGGGGATGATCCACCGCTTGGAGGTACGCGAGGTGATCATCAATACCTCCAGCTTGCCCATATGCTCACGCCAGCACAGCGCACCAAATTGCGTCCGCAATTCGCGCTTCTTGAGGCCCGACATATCGACGGGTTTTAGGACAATGTGTTTGGCATCTGTCATAATATTTGGGGACATAGCATAACTTGGGGGAGTATCAAACCTACACCTAGATGTAGTGCCCCTCATGGCTTGACACAACGCCCAAGCTTTCTACCTCAACTCCAAAGGAGAAGCGGTACATGGTTCGTTTGCGTCATCTCATCTACGCCCTGCTGAGCGGGGTTTTATGCGGCCCCGCCGCCGCCTTCACGTTTACCGGGATTGAGGGCGACACTATCGACCTAGACACCTTTCGCGGACAGCCCGTCTTGGTCGTCAACACCGCCTCCCGCTGCGGCTTCACCCCCCAACTTGAGGCGCTACAAACCCTGCACGAAGAGCTCGGCCCCAAGGGGTTGGTCGTGCTCGCAGTCCCCTCCAACGATTTCAACCAAGAACTCGCAACAGCCAGCCAAGTGCAGGAATTCTGTGAGGTCCAATATGGGCTAACCCTGCCCATGACGGACATTACGCGCATTCGCGGCCCACAGGCACATCCCTTCTATCGCTGGCTCGCAGGCCAAGGCGCGGTTCCAAAGTGGAATTTCAACAAAGCCCTGATCGGCCCAGATGGTGACCTGATCAGCTTTCACCCCTCGCGCGTGCGCCCCGACAGCCAGAAGCTGTTGCGCGAAATCAAGGCCCTGATGCCAGAGTGACCCCACCCCTTTTCCTCGGCTCCGAAATTTACCGCGGCTCCAGCTACGGCGGCTGGCATCCCTTGCGCATTCCGCGCGTCTCCACCGCGATGGATCTCAGCCGCGCGATGGGCTGGCTCCCGCGGGAGGTATATCTCACCTCCCCCCGCGCCAAGGCCAAGGCACTGGAAATCTGGCACACACCCGAATACCTCGCCGCCCTCCAACAGGCCGAAACCACAGGCGTCGCGACGGATGAGATGAAGGCACGCCACGGGCTCGGCACACACGCCAACCCCATCTACCCCGAGGTTTGGCGCCGTCCCGCCACCGCGGCCGGCGCCTCGCTTCTGGCTGGTGAGTTGCTCAAAGACGGAGGTACGATCTACCACCCTGGCGGCGGCACCCATCACGGCATGCCCGATCGGGCTAACGGCTTTTGCTACCTCAATGATCCGGTCCTCGCGATCTTGTCGCTACGCCGCAATGGTGCACAACGCATCGCCTACCTCGACATCGATGCCCACCACATGGACGGCGTTGAACACGCCTTCGCCGACGACCCCGATACGCTCCTCATCTCAACCCACGAAGAAAAACGCTGGCCCTTCACCGGCGCGCTTAACGATGCGGGCATCGGCCAAACCTACAACCTCCCCCTTGCCCGCAATCTAAACGACAGCGAGATGGCCCATATCCTCGACCATCTCATCCTCCCGTTAATCGATCAAATGGCCCCAGACGCCCTCGTCCTGCAATGCGGTGCAGACGCCGTAGAAGAGGACCCCCTTTCCCGCTTAACACTATCCAACAACGCCCACTGGGCCATCATCAACGCCCTAAAGGATGCCGCCCCCCGCGTGCTGGTCCTAGGCGGCGGCGGCTACAACCCTTGGTCTGTGGGTCGGCTCTGGACAGGCGTTTGGGCTACACTCAACGGCCATGATATCCCAGACCGCCTCCCCTCAAACGCCCAAGACGTCCTGCGCGCCCTCACATGGGACAACCATTCCCGCGGAAAATCGCCACCCGAACACTGGTTCACCACATTGCGTGACGCACCGCGCCCGGGCCCAATCCGTCCAGAAACCCAAGACCGCGTGGCCCATCTCGCGGCGCGCCCCCGCTTCTTTGGTTCTTAAATATCCAAAGTCCTAACGCCCCCGAATGCGCGGATCCAAAGCATCGCGCAAACCGTCGCCAACGTAGTTTACCGACAACACCGTCAAAGATATCGCAAGGCCGGGCCAAAACACCCGCTCTGGGTATTGCGTTAGGTAATCCACGCCGTCGAACAACAACCGCCCCCATGTCGGAAAATCTGGCGGAAACCCTAGCCCCAAAAACGACAACGCACTCTCGGTGATAATGGCATTCGCAATGCCCAGCGTGGCCGACACCATGATCGGTGACATCACGTTGGGCAAAATATGGCGCGCGATCATCCGACGCGGCGGCGTCCCGATGGAGCGCGCCGCTAGTACGAACTCTCGTTCCTTGAGAGCCAACACATCACCGCGCACAATGCGGGCCGTTTGCATCCATGACGTGATACCGATCGCACTGACCATCAGCACGAATATTCCGCCCTCTGGGCCAAAGGCCGCGCTTAGGGGCTCTCGGAACAACAGGACCGTCACCAACAACAGCGGCATCAGCGGCAGCGCGAGGAACAGGTCCGTCAGCCGCATCAACGCCCCATCGAGCCGCTTGAAGTAGCCCGCGATCACACCGACGAACGTCCCAATAATTACCGACAGGACCATAGCCGTCAGCCCCACGCCCATCGACACGCGCCCCCCCGCAATCATCCGCGCAAAAATATCGCGCCCCAACTGGTCGGTCCCAAACGGATGCGCCCAACTCATTCCCTGATTGCGGGAACGGATGTTGGTCTTGGTCGGATCAATGTCCCACAGGAGCGGCCCAAACAGCACCAAGAACACGATCAACAAAAAGAAAAACGCCCCCACCAACGCGCCCTTATGGAACTTAAACTGGTCCCACACATCCCACCAATGATTGCGAGGCGGGCGCGCAGCCACACCCGGGATCGAGGGCTCAGTCATAGCGGATCCTCGGGTCCAGGATGCCATACAACACGTCTGCAAGCAGGTTAAACACCACGATCAGGACCGCGAAAATGAAGGTCAGCGTTTGCACCATCGGCAGGTCGTTGGCCTGAATGGCAGTGATCAACAACTGCCCAATGCCGTTCACCTTAAACACCTGCTCTGTGATGATCGCACCGCCAAAAATAGCAGGAATGCCCAGCGCAATTACCGTCACGACAGGGATCATCGAATTGCGCAGCACGTGGACCATTACCACCGTCCGCTCCCCCATCCCCTTGGCGCGTGCGGTGCGCACATAGTCCTGCTCCAGATTGTCCAGCATGGACGCCCGCATGAACCTCGAAATCTGGGAGGTAATCTGTAACGCGAGCACCATCACCGGCATGATCATCTGCTTCAATTGCACCACGAAGCTATCCCAATCGACAACCTTGTGCGTGGTGTCATAAATCGACGGAAACCACCCAAGGTTCACCGCGAAAACCACAATCACCAACACCCCCGAAAAGAACGGCGGCACAGAATAGCCGACCATCGTGATGAACGTCCCCGCTTGGTCAAAGAACGAATACTGGCGATATGCAGAATAGATCCCGACCGGGATCGCGATCGAAATTGCCACCACATAGGCCGTCCCCACCACCCACAGCGTTTGGGGAATACGCTCTGCTACAATGTCGATAACGGGGCTGCGGCTTTGCCACGAGATCACGCGCAACTTGCCCTCAGCAAAGGTGGTGCCAAACATCTGATCAAACAGGTTCAGCGGCTCAATCCAGAAAAACTGTACAATCCATTTAAAGAACCGGATGTGCATAGGCTCACCAAGACCCAGCGCAAGCCGCATCTGTTGCTTTACGTCATCAGGCACCGTGAGCGGTACGTTCGACATCGGATCCCCCGGTGCCAGTTCTAGCAACAAAAAGATGATAAGCGCCGTGAACAAAAGCGTCGGCACGGCAAAGATCAATCGTCGGATCGTGAATGTCAGCATCTATACAGGCGCCTTTATTCAGGGTCGTTTGGGGCGGCGCAGAACGTATCCGCGCAACCCCGCTCAGGACTTATTCGCCGATGCGGTACCAATCGGCGATGTTCCAAATTTCGCTGTCCCATACGTTCAGCTTCACACCGCCCAGCGTGTTGGCGTGGGCGGACAAACGCCCCCGGTGCACCAGCGGGATCATCCCACCGTTGCCTACGTACATATCGTTCAGCGCACGGGCGATGGCGGCGCGCGCCTCGGCCCCTGCGGTGGTTTGCAGCTGCGCGTGCAGGGCGTCATATTCCGCCATGCAAAACCGTGACATGTTTTCACCCTGCCATTGGGTTTCGGGCCGCGGAGCCTTGTCGCACAAACCATTGCCCAAATACGTCTGCGGATCGGTCCCGTTGAACGTGTTGGCGTACATATGAACGTCCGCATAGAACTTTTGCAGAGTATCAGGTGATCCCGCATCCCCCCCAAAAAACACCGAGCTAGATATGTTCCGCAACTCAACGCTCAGGCCGATTTCTTCCCACCATTCCTTGATCAGAGCCTGAAAGTCCTGTCGCACCGCGTTGGTTGAGGTCTGGTACAAAATCTCCATCGGTCGGCCTGTGGGTGTTTCGCGCACACCGTCGCCATCGGTGTCGACGTAGCCCGCCGCCTCTAGCATGGCTTTGGCACCCTCAAGGTCCTGCGTATCACACGTGAAGGTGCTGGAATTCACAGCCGCCGGTGCCGCGATCCAGTTGCACGTCACGCGCCCGGCTTGTCCGTAGCCAATTTCCACCAACAACGGCCGATCAATCGCCATCGACAGCGCAGTATAAACCGCGGGGTCCCGTAGGAACGGATGTGGCGTGTCAGCGGTGGATCGGCGATCCCCAAGCGCGGGATCAGGATCCGTTTGGTTCAGCATCAGACGCTCGACCAAGGGGCCAAAACCCGCGACCGGGGTGCCCAAGCCGCCAGCCTGCATGCCTGCAATCACCTCAGGCGCCAGTTGCAGGTTCCAGCCGTAGTCGAACTCACCGGTTTCCATCACCGCGCGGCCAGCGGCGGCGGCGTCACCGCCCCCCTTGAACGTCACTGTGGCAAAAGCAGGTTTGCCCGCCTCGCGGTAGTTTTCGTTCGCAGCCAGTGTGATCACGTCGTTGGTGCGGAATTCCGTCACCGTAAAAGGGCCGGTCCCGATGGGATTAAAATTCTGCTCCGTACAGGTAGAGGCCGCCGCCCCCATGCAATCAGCGAATTGAGCGGCCTGTAGGATCGGGCTTTCGACCCCAACAAACGGACCATAGGGAAAGGGCTTGGGCCCATCAAACGTGACCACAACCGTCAGGTCATCCGGCGCCTCAACCGATTGCACACCCTCAAACTTCGTTCCATGCGCGCAGCCGCCGTCGGGGTTCATGCAGTACTCAGCCGTGAACTTCACGTCCCGCGCCGTAAACGCAGTGCCATCAGACCAAACAATGCCCGGTTGGATTTTCCATGTGATCATCGTCAAATCTTCGGACACGCCGCCGTTTTCAACCGTCGGGATATCAGCGGCCAGCCAAGGCACTATTGTGCCGGTCTCATCATAGCGGGCCAGCGGCTCTAGCATCAGCGAGGCGGCCTCTACATCCTTGGTGCCCGCAGACAAAAAGGGGTTCAGGATTGAAGGGGCCTGCCAATAAATGAGCGACAGGTTCCCATCGCGGCCACGCTCACCGCTGTGGCCATCCGCCAGTGCCATCGGCACACATAGCAAAGTCGCTGCGACACCTTGCAAAGCTGTTCTCATCATAATGGGTCTCCCGTACTGGTTCACAGTGCTTTGGTCTTTCCGCCCTTAATTGACGGTCTCATAAAGGTGACAGGCCACAAAGCGGCCCGGCGTCACCTCTCTAAAAATGGGGGCCTCTGTCTTGCACCGCACCATCACCTGCGGGCACCGGGTGCAAAAATTGCAGCCCTTAGACGGGTTGGCGGGCGATGGCACGTCACCGCACAAAATAATCCGTGACCGCGGGGTCTGCGCGCGCGCGGGGTCAGGTTCGGGCACCGCTGACAACAGGGCCTGCGTGTAGGGATGCAGCGGATTGTGATACAGCGCCTCACGCGGGGCCAGTTCCACCACCTGCCCCAGGTACATCACCGCCACGCGGTCGGCGATATGGCGCACCATGCTCAGATCGTGGCTGATGAACAGATAGGTCAGGCCCAGTTCGTCCTGCAACGTTTCCAACAGGTTCACCACCTGCGCCTGAATGGACACATCAAGGGCGGCAATCGGCTCATCGCAGACGATAAACTTGGGCTTCAGCGCCAGCGCCCGCGCGATCCCGATCCGCTGGCGTTGCCCCCCGGAAAACGCATGTGGATAGCGGTGGGCGAACTGCCGGTTCAACCCGACCTGATCCATCAACTCATAGATACGGTCCAGCTTTTGCGCCTTGGACCAATCGGTGTGCTCATCCAACGGCTCACCGATAATGGCGGCGACAGTCATGCGCGGATTGAGGCTGGCCTGTGGGTCCTGAAACACCATCTGCATGGTTGGCCGCATACCCATCAGCGCGGATTGCGGAACATGCCCAATCTCACGTCCGTCAAT
>Ga0228634_1001859_pt1 | contig 11381 bp, 8 predicted proteins | sample 42DmetaG_FD_190063 | JGI IMG/M metagenome (GOLD analysis project Ga0228634, IMG submission 190063) | Seawater microbial communities from Monterey Bay, California, United States - 42D | ecosystem: Environmental > Aquatic > Marine > Coastal | place: USA: California | collected 2016-09-27
AAGAGGTGTTTGCTAGTGATAAAGTGTTTGATGCTCAGGGGCGCTCCTATGCTTCTGTAGAGCATGCTGGTGGTGAACTGATATGCAGGAGTATACGCATTTTATTGCATACAACTTGAATGAAATGTAACTTGCCTCGTTACTAAAAAAATTTTGGAGCGATCCACGATGCGCAGCGACGCAGAACTTCTCGATCATATTCTGAACCATATTGATAACGGCACAACCGACCTGGGTGATGAGGATTGGTTTGAACCAGTGGAAAACTACACTTCTCCATTACGCTTCGATGCTGAAAGGCGGCTTATGCGTCGCCTACCTATCCCTTTTTGTCCGGTTGCTGCTTTACCTAGCGCAGGCTCTTACGTGGCGCGGGCCTCCGCTGGTGTTCCACTCGTGGTGGTGCGTGGTCTGGACGGGAGTATTAGGGCATTTCGTAACGCGTGTCGGCATCGTGGGATGCAATTGGCTGATGGATCCGGTTGTACGAAGATATTCCGATGTAATTATCATGGATGGGCATACCGACTAGACGGTCGACTTGAGTACGTGCCCCACGAACATGGTTTTCCTGACCTAGACAAAAATAGCAACGGATTGGTACCAGTTCATGAGGTAGAAATCCGCAGTGGATTGGTATTTATTACTCAGGATGAACCAATTGGGCTTGGTGCTTTAGACTCGCTACCTGATCTCCTGACTGAGAATCAGGTACTGTTCGATTCGAGTGAATCTGTTGAGGACATCAACTGGAAGCTGACTGCCGAGGGAACTCTGGAAGGCTATCATATTAAGCCCACACATCCAGAATCCTTCTATCCTTACGGCTATGACAACTTAAATGTTATTGAAACGCAGGGGCCAAATTCTCGTGTATGTTTCCCTTTTAGGCGCATTGAAAAACTGCGCGACGCACCGCGAGAGAACTTGTCGTTGGATCGCATGGTCACACTAGTGCACCGAATTTTCCCTTTCACGTCTATTAATCAACTATCACAACACTGCCATGTGAGCTTCGCTGAACCAGAATCAGCAACAAGGACACGATATTTCAACTACAAGTTCACACTGCCGAAACCAAATGGTTCTGCTGCTACCGAAGAAGAATTAGCTCGCGCCAAAAAGGACGCCGCTTTTCTTTCAGATACAGGCAACCAAGAGGATGCGAAAGTCGTGAGTGATATTCAAGCCGCTATGAGCTCTGGAGCCAACACGCATTATAGGTTCGGCCGATTTGAATCCGCGATTCATCACTTACATAGCAATTTGGCCCGATATCTTGAGCGATTGGACGAGTTTGAGAAAAGTGAATCTTTCGTTAAGGATTTGATATCTTAATGACGGCGGCGACATCGTCTGCTCGCTAACACCGCCACATCTTCATTTGATTATATCAAATACCTCTTTTCACGGCACCGGTTCTGCTGAGACAACCCGAAACTGAACCGGATTTTTGCTTTTTAAACTTAATGACATAACGTATCGGTTCCCTAAAGCCAGAACCAATGGAACGGTCAAAATACCGTTCTTATATAAACCTGTAGAACTGATATTCGGGGATTCAGTAGAGATCACCGATTCGACTTCAAACACAAGATCCGTAGCGTCGATGAGGTTCAATATAGCCTTGTGATAAACCTCTCCAACTCTGACTGCCGTAAGGGTTAATTCTTGATTGGCGTCATCAAAGGAAGCGCGACCAAAACTAGAGACTGGGTTGATAATAAAAGTGTCCAGTACTACTACTCTGATTGGAATAGTCTCGCTAATTGTTGCCAACGTGTTAATTGATATCCGCTCCTCGCGGTAGCGCAAATCGAAATACAACAGGCAACTCTCTGCCACATCTTCTTGTGTCCACGTCTACGCTCAGAACGGACGCAGAAGTGCTGTTCTAATTCGCCGCAGCAGCATCCAGAATTCGTAGGAAATTCCCGCTCCAGATTTTATTTATGTCGGCGATAGAATAGCCTCTTTTCAATAAGCCTGCGGTAAGGTTCATCGCTTCGCTGGCGTCGTTATAGTCATCTATGCCGCTGCCATGATTGAAGTCATTGCCTATACCGACATGGTTGATGCCAATGCGGTCAACGATGTAATCGATGTGCTCGATCATATTTTCCGTTGTAGCCGGTCCGAGAAGCTCGCTGACTGCGGTAGTGAATGCCGATCTTTCTGCAAGATCATCAATCTCCCAATATAGTTCGAAAGGATAGTTGTATTCTACCGATATTCCAGCGGCCACGCGCAAGGCTACAAGTTTTTCTATAAATTCAGGCTCAGAGATATTAATTAAATAGCCTTTAAACGCAGCTACGTGAATGACTCCTCCGTTCTCGCCAATTCGATCGATCTCTTCATCGCTAAGGTTGCGAGTCACGTCTGACAAAGTCTTCGCATTCGAGTGACTGGCAATAATTGGCGAGCTTGATAGCTCTAGCACTTGCAGAGTTGCTGTTTTGGATAATTGTGAAACATCGACAAGCGCGCCTAGGGCATTGATTCTTTTTACGGCAGCTATGCCTAGCGGAGACAATCCACCGTGTTCTTCGGTAACTTCAAAGGCGCCAGTTTCACTGCTAAACTCTGGGCGTGAAGAATCTGAGAAAGCGTTGTGGCCAAGATGGTTGAGGCCGAAAATACGTACGCCCTCAGCGTAGAACTCATCTATGGTAGAAACGTTTCCTTGTAGTGACCGTGCATTTTGAAATCCGAGTATATATGCTGACTTTCCTGCTTCATGAGCAGCAACGATTTCGCTTGAAGTAGTCGCGATCACTGCTTGACCCTGACTCTTTTCTACTAGGGCGTGCACAGCGGCTAGCTTCTCATCAGCCTCTGCTCTAGCCGCGGCATCGCCTACCTCAGTTCTGGGTCCCGGACCAACAGCCACTGACATGACAACGGCATCGACACCGCCGGCACGCATCTTTGCGAGATCTACCTTCGAAGTGCCATCGACGCTCATGTAAGCCCTGGATGTTGAGGGAATTACGATATCCGCGTGAGCGTCCAAGACTAGGCTTGCTTCATGGACTTCGGCAGCGGATAGGTTAGAGCTATTGCCTCCTGCTTCAGGCTTTACCGAAGTGGATTCGTTATCTGAGCATGATGCTATACCTGCGAGAACTAAGGATAGCAAAAGGCTTTTACGAACTAGCCCGGTAGTATTTAGCTGCAGCATTCATTAACTCCAAAAGATTGGTAAATATTGAAATTCTATTCAGGCGCCATCTTCAAATTTTCCCGCAAGGTTCGCGATGCGAGATAGAAGTGCAAGGAGCAGATCTTAACACTAGGTAGAAGAATCAACATCGTACTATTGCGGCTTCAGCTATACGCATGAGTGGTTTTTAGCTTTATTGCCAAACATCTCATTCGTCCATCGAGAATAGTATTTAATAGCAGATTAGGGAATCTTTCTGTGCAAGTACCCTCCCCCCCCATGGGTGTGTCTGGATTTGGTGATTTTGAGGTTTTAAGGGGTGGGGTCTGAGTCCGCTTGACACGCAGGGTTACAATACAGGCTTTGACACTTCACAGAGGCCCTGAATATGCAGATCAAGCGGTTACTGGATGATCGAGAGGTGTTTGTTGGCGATAGATTGTTCGATGCTCAGGGCGCTCCTATGCGTTTGTAGAGCATTCTAGTGGTGAGCTAGTAGTCGCAGCGGAAGACGGCCGCCCTATCCGGTTTAAGCCTGAACGGCTTGGTTGCTATGTTATTCACGTAGACAGGGCTGATCGAGGGCTGGCTAAGGAACGACTTCGTGATTATTGGGAAGGTTAGCGTGTGCTCAAAGCGCGGTGACAGCTCCAATTGGGGGTATTTATGGGGGTACTTAATTTATAATATAATATTATATTTAATTAAAACATATAGATATATCAATTATTCAAGTCCACCCGTATAATCAGATATTTACGTCAATCGTTGTAGATGCCTTTTTATCTAGGTAAGCACTGGGTAAGCAAACGAAGCGACTCAACATCTATTACAAATATCAAAATCAGACAAACATCCATCCGTTGACGGACTCATAATCCGTTTGTCGCTGGTTCGAATCCAGGTGGGGCCACCATTTAAATCAATAGCTTACGATCACCCCCCTTCTCTGCTAAACATCCCGTGGGGCACTCATGGGACACTCACTTGCCCCCACAATGTAGGAATGGTGTTTATGTCATGATCAACCAGAGGTATCTTCGGAGCGTGTTAAGAAGGCAAATCCATTGATATGCCTCGTAATGGAGCAGAGTTTTTTGAATGAATAAATGGGAAATTAAAAAGAGGATTAAATGGAGTCTGAATAAAAATAAAGGACTGTATACTTAGCCTGACTCCTTTAATTGAGTTCTAAGGAATTTACCAAGTCAAACTCGAGATTTACAGAATCACGCAATTCAAACACAACTTCGAACACTTGATTACCCACTTGTATAATATCCGTATAGAGGTTTGTGCTTAGTTCAAACACGCCACTGCAATCTGGCAACTCATTGTTCTCATTACGCACATCATCCGCATTGAACAGCCGACTATTTGTAATCTGAATAACCCCCAACTCATATGAAATAATTTTCATTGCGATATCGAATTGTTCAATGCCACCAATCGCAGTAGGTATTCCATTTTCTACCGTGCGAACACAGGTATAGATCGAATTGTCAGCGGAGCTAAAGTTGCCGATGTTGTTGTAACTTAACCCCAGCATTGCGGAAGGCGTAACACCATTGTAGTCTGCTGGCCAATCGGATTTTGTGTGCACGAACAGCCAATCCACTACTTGCTGCGCAAATGAATCTGACAATAAAGGGATGTGCCCGCCCGCTTCAATGGTCCACAATTCAGCAGAGCCTCCAGATTTGCAGCCATCGTCGTAAATTTCACTGGTGGTCTCATTGCCCGCCAAGTTGGCCACCAAATCTAGTATTTGACCCTCTTCAGCGACTAAGCTGCAGCCGTTATAGCCGGCCCAGGTCGTTACAGTCTCCACCGCTCCAGGATAAGCACTACCAAGAGTGAATCCGCCAGAGAAGCGAATGGTTAGATCCCGCGTTCCATGAATCTGCAAGGTGTGCACTTGCCCGGCTGGAGCAGGGCGTACTTCATCGTGACTCGCACCAGCAAGGCTTACTACTGCTGCAATGATGGAAGGGTGGTTGTAGGCAACTTGGTACGACATGAATCCGCCATTGGAGTGACCGACTAAATAGACACGGTTTGCATCGACGTTGTATTCCAGTTTTATCGCATCAATCAGCTCCTTGATATACCCAACATCATCCACATTGCTACTAAAAAAATCGCAACAAGCCGGAGTCGCGTTCCAGAATGTTTTACCTTCAGGGTTTACGCTTCCTGTTGGGGCAATAAATAGAAACCCATTGTCATTCGCTATATCGCTAAAGCCCAAGTAGGAATCCTGTCTGGAACCATTGCTTCGAAATCCATGGAGTAAAACAATCAACGGAGTAGGGTTTTTTCCATTGTAATTCTGAGGGACGGTTAACTGGACAGGACCGCGACCTTGATCAATCGTCTTCCCAAAAGCAGGGGATAACAAAAACGGGACAAGCGCGAAGATGAAAAGTTTCATGTATGAAATAACCATACTGAGATGGTAAACTGGGCTTGGAGAAAGACAACGTTTAACCAAAGGTCACCGCAAACCTGCCGAGTTTATATGAGTGATATTTGGTATCAACATTGAATTACCGATGTTTTTGCCTGCGTGCTTTTATGCCTTGGGAAATGTAGCTTTTGCATTCGCAATTCTGATAGTCAGACTCAACGCGCTTGAAAGCTTATTAATCTTCATTTTCGCTAACATCTTTTTTTTCCTCTTCCGCCTGCAATTTTACAAGTTCATTCTGATATTCTTCTTCAGAAAGTGCATGCCAACCAATACATTTTCCCGTTGGACTTCTACCACATCCACATTCCATAATTAACTCCTCAATTTTGCCTTTTTCTCCAAAATGACCAGCTTTTTTACCAGAATAGTATGTACTAGCAAAAAGGGAACCTTTCTGAGCGAGTGGTGTATACCCACCAGAGGTGGGGTCTGGATATTGCCTAAAAAGCTATGCTAGGGCTGTCCGATTTGAACTGTCAGCGGCGCTCCCGAGTATACGAGTAACTTTGAATCCAATAGGCTGTAGCCAAAATAGATATTTAGCAATAACGAGTCTATTCCAAGCGACCTAGGGACAAGGTCGTCAAAAACTAGTAGGTCCTCCATAGACTTGAGCGGCCTAGGTTCAATCGCGCCAACGAGAACAGGAGAGGCAATATCAAAAGGGACAAATACATTTGAATCGTTGAGCTGGAAAGCACCGAGTGCACCAGCATCAACAATTATATGTGTGGTGCCAATTTTGCCAGCATGCTCTGATGAAATACGTATGGTGCCTTCAATATTAATTTTTTCGCTGCTCAAAAAATTAGAGACGAAGCCTACCTCGATATCTTTGATGGCGCTTGCGAGAAACTTTGAAGAATAATTTTTACCATCACTTGCCTTCGTAGGTAACACTGGCCGAGATGGTGAAAAACTTTCATGTTGGTAGCGCACAATTCTCATTGCGCCTACCACATCAGCTCCATTCTCTGTGTCACCTATTTCTATCCCACAAGGGGCGTTGAAGACCTCTATCATAGTTATAGGATCGGTATAATTGCAATCAGACCTCGAGGCATCCGAAAATCTATTAATCTGAGATGCGATGCCAAATGCCGTTGAATAGGGCATGATTGTGACAAATTTGTTATCGACAGCATGACCCGCTGCCCAAGGGAACGTAGCGACCGTATCCGCGGGTAGACCCGAATCTCGATTTTGTTTGCGAGAATGGCTGTTTCCAAGTAAATGACTAAGTTCATGAGCGATTACTACCTCATCGGTTTCATAGCCAAAATTTTCATAATGAACAAAAGCCGTTCGTTTATGCTTTTGAAAACCAAAGTAGCCTCTATTGAAATTCCCCCACTCAGCTTGCCCGCCGGTTGGATCCAATCCGCCGCCCCCGTCCATAATCAATACGTAATCTGCCCCTTTCAGTGAGCGAATTTTTTCGCTAAAGCGCCATTCTTTTTTGTTGCGGACCCCATACTCTGCAACAACGGTCTGAGTGTCGTTCCACGATTGACCTACTTCGCATCGATCAGCGATACAGTTATTTATATAATCAAGTGGCTCGTAATGGACTATATTGAATTGTATTCCAGTCTTGCTGCCTGAAAAAATTTCATTGACGATAGTCATTGCGCTGTTGATTTTTGTCTCTGCATTAATAGCGACTTGCTCTACAAAGTTAGATGTATACAGAACAGCAATATCGATCATGACATCGCGGGTAGCATCGGAGCTAGCATCAAGAGGGTCAGAGCCCAGGAGGCCCTCGTTGTAATCGCTTAGACCGTCTGCGTCGCTGTCAGTCAGCACATCTGCTATCGGAATAGGGCCGTTGAAATGGCCGTTATAAGACCCATACGCTGTGACATAGGTTTCCGTCTCCACCAAATTTGCTGATGGGTATGAAAGGCCTTCACCATTGACTAATTGATCGAGAGTTACCCCCGGCTTCGTTCGACTTTTGAGGGTTAAGGTTTGGCTAGACTGGGAAGCGATAGGATCGATCTCGCAGAGGATTTCATCGACCATTCGGAAGGGATCTGTGTCGAGATAAGTTTTTTCAACACAGTTATCAGGCAAATCGAAAAATTCTGAATTGTCATTAAATCCGGCGCCCTCGATTTTGTAAGCGGCGTCGACGTAATTTCCGCCGACGCTTAATGTTAACGCCTTAGTGACGCGATCGAGCTTGTTGCTCAGCGTAAAGGTCCAAACCAAGCTTTGGCCAATAATAGTATAATATCGATCGACCAAATCCGTAGAGATTACAACTGATAGCCCTGGTTCTGGTTTCTCAAGGAAGAAGGCCGGATCTGAGATGCGGGGCGCTACTGACTTTTCACTAAGCGGTTTAGGCGTCTTGTAGGCCTCTCGATATAGCCACCCGATGTATGAGTCGCGGTGCGCCTGCCGTTTTGCTATGACTTCATAAGACTTGTCATCCGTCATCAAAGAGGCGACGAGTTCGGTTGCGCCGGCGGTGATAGAAAAAGTTTGGAGATACCCGTTCAATTCCTGTGCCGCACTCCAGCCAATATCTCCATTGGGATAGTGAGTGACATTTTCTATCACAAAGCTAAGCTCCACACCCCCACCTATACTGAGCAAAACCTCACTATCACGATCAAGCGTGGCAAGAGTTGCTAGCGTGATCTCTATCGCTAGGGGGGTGATCGCGTCATTGGGCTTAACTGCCGAACTCAGCTCATTTTCATTCGCGGCCTCATCGACCATGAGCCAAATTGGCTCTGCCTGAGACATTCCCGACAGCAGAAGCAATAAGAACACTTTGATAGAACGTTTAATATAAATAGACTTGGTCATTTAGCTCCATACTTAATAAGAATTTTTATTATGATAAAAGACAGGCTTTGTAATTTACGATAGCAAAACCCATAACCAAATTCACTAGAAGAGAATCCTTATTTTTTCTTCAGCGGATAGTAATTTCCAGTCTAGAAGAATTGTCATTTTTACTAAAGGCCGTAAATATCCCGTAAAAAGCACTTGATGATTTGGCAAAAATTCCCTGAAAAAGCTACTAAAAAGTTAGCTCTCAATCTGCCATGATCAAACTTCTTTGAGTCTGCTTTCCTTGTGTTCTTCATCGATTTGCATATCTAAGGCTAGCCTTTGCCAACCCAAATACTCTGCGGAGAATAGCGTATATACGGGTGCAATGGGAGCATCCTGGCTTATCGGGTTGTGCCCCTAGGGTGGGGTGCTGGCTGCCGGCTAACTAAAATATATATTCCACGCCTGTTGATGCGAGGCCGACTAAATCAATAGCGGTAGTATTTAAGCTATGATTAGCAGCAACTATGGCTAGCTCGGCTGCAGTATAGGTACCATTATCAATGAGAGCCGAATACTGACTAATATTATCGGCTGGTGTTGGTGGGCCAATAAGGTTTTCCCAAATCATTTTAACTACCGATAATGAGCTTGCATTGGCACCCAGAACCACGTCAAGTGCTGCCTGCATTAACTGTTCATAGGGCGTCCCATTATCAAGAATTTTTAATCCTACACCAACGTATGTTTTATTTATTGCTTGATCTTTTCCAAGAAGTAACCCTAACAGTTTAATGGTCTTCCCTGCGTTACCATCAAGGTCTAGAGCTATGTGCTTGTCATTAAACTTAAGGCGCTCAATGTTTCTAAGAGTATCTTTATCAGTTCCCGAAGCAATATTCCAAAAAGTTCCCGAATTAACCAAAGAAACATCTATAAAATTTTCCGTATAAACAGCCTGATCAATACCTGCATCACCATCTATGGTATCTCCGCCTAACCCTCCCGTAATCACATTGTTGGAGAAATTCCCAACGATCACATCCGCACCAGAACCGGCGATTACATTCTCAATAACCGCATCGAAGGCAATACTAATATTATTTTTTAATGACCAACCATTAAACGGAACAGTACTGTAAGACCCGCCATTCAGATTAATTGTGCTGCTTTCTGAAAAATTCATGAAATTGAGAGTGTCAGTTCCTGCTCCGTCCCATATAAGTTTGATTTCAGGTGTATTAGGATCAAAAGTATAGACTGTATCTCCACTATTGTGCTTCGAATTAGCCCCATATAAATATTGCAAAGCTGCCACATCATAAGCCATAGGCGTAGAAGTTACCGCGTACTCTTTATAATCTATTATATGTGTTGAAGCGCCATCAACAGTAAACTCACCTGCCATCACTGTGTACTCTCGAAAATTTTTATCTTCAGGAAAAGGTATGTCAGGATTATCGTTCGGATGCTCAACACCAAGCGCATGAAATATCTCATGATACATAATTGTCAAATCACCAATAGGAGTTTGGGATCCTGGGCTTTCTGACTCTCCTAGCCACATCGGGACGAGCCCACTGGAAAAATCCCCTTCTACAAACCATTTATTGAACCAAACATCGCCGCCACGAGGTTGCGCCGACACAGGATCCGCCGTCGCAGCGATTCCCTCTCTATAATTTCCCACTTCATCAGTGATCGTATTCATAGCGAATCTTATTGTTCCAACGCTTTGTTTGTCTTCAATGACCTCTACGAATTTTACGTTAATATACTTTTCTATCTCGCCAAGCGCCGCGCGAATATCTTCTTGTTGCTTTATATTAAAAGCTATCGGGGTAATTTCACCGACATCATCAGGATAACCATAGGGTGCAGAGGAGCCATCAGCGCGAGGGAAGCTGTATGAGATGGTTGTTATCGAGTTTTCTGATTCTTCGTCTGTTAGGTAGGGATCGCTTACCCATTTAATCGGAGAGCCACTACTAGAACCATCACCTCCTCGATTGAGAAGTGCGTCAATATATGACACCCCCGAAAATTGCTTCGTTTCAAATTGTTGTCCTGATTCTAAATAAGTCTGTTTGTTAACTATCGTTGGCATTTACAACTCCGAGCAGAAGAATTCCTTATAAACATAAATCATACCTAACCGTTCACCCACAATAGTATCTTCACGAGTGCAAGGGAACCATTCTTACTTATCGGGGTGTGCCTCCTAGGGTGTGGTGCTGGTTGGGCGGTTACTAGGCAAATGAGGGTGGGTCTGAGTCTGCTTGACACGCGGGGTTACAATACAGGCTTTAGCACTTCACAGAGGCTCTGAATATGCAGCCCAAGCGGTTACTGGACGATCGAGAGGTGTTTGTTGGTGATGGATTGCTTGACGCTCAGAGGCACTCCTATGGCCTTATAGAGCGTTCTGGTGGTGAGCTAGTTGTCACAGCGGAAGACAGCTGCCCTGTCCGGTTAAAGCCCGAACAGCTGGGTTGTTATTTGGTTCACGTGAACAGGACTGAGCGAGGGCTGGTTAAGGAGCGGCTTCGTGATTATTGGGAAAAACAGTAAAAAATGTAAGATGAAAATGGTTTTCCTAAAAGAACTCTAAATGCTTAAATCTTGTAAGTTGTAGTCACGCAAGTCAGCTTTTGCAGCAGAGTCCCATTTATAAGTCTTGTCAATTTCCATGAATGGTTTGTAGTCGTAAGGTTTTTCATGAGGATACTGACGCTGGCGCGCATCAATTGCGTATCCAATAACTCGGGAACGCTTTTTTATGACGTCTTTGTCATAAATGTCTGCGGGACTGTGAATGCCAGTGCCCATAACATCGAGAACTGACGAACGTCGATGGAACCCAAAATTAATGGTCAATCGAGGTTCAAAACCTGCATTCGCGAAGGACCCATGTACCAGTTGACGATTACACATCACGACGTCTCCCGG
>Ga0228634_1001865_pt1 | contig 11353 bp, 5 predicted proteins | sample 42DmetaG_FD_190063 | JGI IMG/M metagenome (GOLD analysis project Ga0228634, IMG submission 190063) | Seawater microbial communities from Monterey Bay, California, United States - 42D | ecosystem: Environmental > Aquatic > Marine > Coastal | place: USA: California | collected 2016-09-27
GATATGGATTAACTCCAGAGCTAGCGCAATCTAACGGATCATTTTTTATAGACAACTCAAGAGGTTATGTTTTCTTTACATCTAATCTAGTTGGCGAAATAATAACGATAAAATATATAAGCGACGGTCTTGGGACTGAAGATGAAATGCGAGTTCATAAGTTCGCTGAAGAAGCTATATATAAATACATAGCACATGCGATACTTGCAGCTAGAGTAAACACACCAGAGTATGTAGTAGCTAGATTTAAAAAGGAAAGAAGAGCTGCTATAAGACAGGCTAAATTAAGATTATCTAATCTGAAAATAGAAGAGATAAATCTTATAATGAAAAACAAATCTAAAATAATTAAACACTAAGTATGGCAGAATTGAAAAGAACGTTTAGCACGGGGGTTATCAATAAAGACCTCGATGAAAGATTACTTCCCAGCGGTCAATATAGAGATGCGCTGAATGTTCAAGTGTCTACATCTGAAGGTTCTGACGTTGGAGCTTTGCAAAACATACTCGGTAGTAAATTACCATATGCAACCAGTATAGCCGCCAACCTAGGTGCGGACCCTTATGTTTTGGGGTCTATAAGAAAAGACGAAACTGAATGTGTATACTGGTTTGTTAAGTCTGCTACTAAAAACTTGGTTATAGAATACAATCAAAAAGAGAGAACTGTTTCTCCAGTGATAGTAGACACTAATAGTGTTCTTGCTTTTGATAGAAAAAACTTAATAACCGGCGTAGAGATACTTGATGATTTTTTAATATGGACTGACAACAGCACAGAGCCTAAGATGATAATCATAAGTGAATGGAGAGATCTATATTCTAACGGTTCGTGGAACCACACTCAGGTTAATGGAGGAGACTTTGAAGAAAAGCATTGTACAGTCATAAAAGAAAATCCTAAATACGCACCTAATATTAGGATGTCTAAAACTACTAGAAGTGGACCAGTGTCTGCAACTCTAACTAATAGGCCTACCGTATACAACGAAGAGGGCGGTTATTCTTTTACGTATTTAGATCCACAAACTAATAGATGGCTACCTGTTGCTAATGGAGAATACACTAACCAAAATGGAGACGGAGTAGACGATACAGATTACGGTGTGGCGGTACCTATACCCGACCCTAGACAAAGTCAAATATTAGTTAGTGGTCCTGCACCAGACTTTAGAGAAGGTGATAAATTAAAGATAACATTAATAAACAAGCAAGGAGAGGAAGACGAAAACGATGCTGCAGTGATAGTCTCTGTAACACAAGTTTATGCATCTAATCCAAAGCTATTTAAAATAAACATAGATTCTGTAAGCGAAAATATAGAGCAAAATAGACAAAACTGGAAAATAGAACTTATACAAAAGCCAGCTTTGTTCGAGAAAAAATTTCCTAGATTTGCTTACAGATATAAATATAAAGATGGGCAGTATTCTGCAATTTCACCTTTTAGCGAGACTGCTTTCTTAGGCGACACGTTCGATTACGAATTCTCTAAAGGCTATAATTTAGGTATGGTCAATCAACTAAGAAAGCTAGAGATAGTAGACTGGGCCAGAACAGATTCCACTCCATACGGCGTTGATGAGGTAGAGATACTATACAAAGACTCATCTTCTAATAATATATATATAGTTAAAGGCGTAAAAACTACTGACGTAGAATATACTGACATAGGTTCTTATCCTGACATATATTTTGGAAAGTTAGAAATAACTTCTGAATTAATTTACAAAGTAATACCTTCTAACCAAATACTAAGGCCGTATGACAATGTGCCTAGGCGAGCTAAGGCAGTTTCTGTGTCTGGGAATAGATTAATGTTTGGTAATTACATTGAAAACTATAATATAAAAAAACATAAAAACGATAGCAAAGACATATCTATAAAATTTGCAATAAATATAATAGGTAGCGATAACACTAGCAAGGAACCTAAAAAATCTTTAAAATCTCAAAGAACGTATCAAATAGGAGTTGTATATAGAGATAAATACGGAAGAGAAACTCCTGTTTTTACAGACAATACAGGATCTTTTAAATTAAACAAAGGTTTTGCCAAAACTAGAAACACTATACTTGCTAGAATTATAAGTCCTATGCCTTTTTGGGCAGAAAGTTTCAAATACTACATAAAAGAAACTTCTCAACCGTACTACAATTTAGCAATGGATAGATCGTATAAAGCTGAAGACGGTAATTTATGGGTTTCTTTCTCCTCTTCTGATAGAAACAAAATAAATGAAGAAACATTTTTAGAACTTAAAAAAAATCACGACTCGGATAAATTCGTAGAGGCTGAAGCTAAGTATAAAGTTTTAGCTATAGACAATGAAGCTCCAGACTTTATTAAGGAAGAGAATGTTTCTAAAGGAGTAATAAGCAGGAGTATAGTTTCAGGCTCTACAGCTTCTGGTGGTATATTTGGCACCGACGAAGGGTATCCTTTGTCTGCAAATAAATTCATTGACATTATAGCAGAGGATTGGCAGAAGGTTTTTGGTGGCAAAGGAGACCAAGTAACATCTGCAACTCCAGTTCATCAGCTCAATGATTTAAACCTTATAATGTTTAATGACGAGAATTCTACTAGAAGATACGATATAACTACAATACAGTACTTCTCCCACTATAATCCAGCAGTATATAGAATAAATCTAGATAAGCCTTTTGACTCAGATGATATTCAATTCGTTAAACCTTTTAGTCAAGAAAACTCTACGCCAACACTCTCTATAGAGATTTTTCAAAAAGAAATAAAAAGAAAACCAGAATACAAAGGTAGATTTTTCACTAAGCTACAAAGGAACGAGATTTTAGAAAGAGCTATAGTACTCGAAGAAAACTCTGAGGCTAACTTGAGAGTGACGGCGTCGCAACCATTTTTTTGTATGTCTAACGATCCTACTGGACCAGTAATGTCAAGCAGTTTTTATGCAGGCATGACTGCTAAAAACTCTCCAGATAACACAACGCCCGGGTGGTTTATAGATAATCATAAATATTTTTATGTGCATAGCTCTGATGGACCAGCCAACACATACCCAGGAGGTAAAAGAGATAACTTTAGAAGGTGGGGAGTGAAAGTTGATAGAAACTACATGGATATATCTTGGCACAATGTCGGAAACGAAACCGACACTATGGATAAAGCTGTAGATGAAATGAGAAAGTTTGCGAGCGGAGCATTTGTAGATAAAAGATATTTTCCTGAACAAACAGCCTTGTACGCTGGCTTAACAAAAGTTGGTACTAGATTTTGGTTTGAAGATGATCCTAATAAAGAAGAAAATATATATACTATAGTTTCTTATGTTAGGTCTTATGTTATACCTTACGAAGCAAATAGAAGACGCCTTTGGAAAAATGGAAAAGAACCTAACAATAGAATAATAAATATTGGATTAATACTAGACAAAAAGATAAAATGGTCTCCAGAAGGCAAAGGTTTTGACTATGACGGTAGTGGTAATAAGCCTAATAAATCTAGAATACAGATAGTAGAAATTAAATATGACGAGAAAGAAGTAAATCCTACTGACAACCCTGCTGTATTTGAAACAGAACCTTTAGAAACAGCTGAACTAGATATATACTACGAGGCTAGTGGCGCTTTAAGCAAGGACTCTCACGGAGGACCAAACGGTTTGAATTACAGTAATTGTTATTGTTTTGGTAATGGTGTAGAGTCTGATAGAATTAGAGACGACTTCAATGCCCCTATATTAGGAAAAGGCGTTAGAGTGTCAACAGTTATAGAGGAGCAATACAAAGAAGTAGTTAAAAAATCTGATATAATATATTCAGGTATATATAATTCTACATCTGGAATAAATAACTTGAATCAATTTATACAAGCAGAGCAAATAACAAAAGCTATAAATCCTTCGTATGGATCAATACAGTTGATGGAGTTCAGGTTAGGCGATTTAGACGTATATTTAGAAGACAATATTGTTAAGGTTTTAGCAGATAGAGATGCTTTATTTAACGCTGATGGTAGTAGAAACGTAGTATCAAGCACAAACGTTCTTGGATCAATACAACCGTACGCCGGAGATTATGGTATAAGCAAAAACCCAGAGTCTTACGCTAGATATGGTAACAGAGCATACTTTTCTGACAAAAATAGAGGAGTAATACTTAGATTATCTGGAAATGGATTAACACCTATATCTAACTATGGGATGGAAGACTACTTCAGAGACAAGCTTTCAGTTTCCGATATAGACGTTATCGGTAGCTACGATGAAAATAAAGATGAATACAATATAACACTATCAGCTAGTAGCGACTCTAAAGACAATAAAGGAAACAGTATAAGTTTGTCAAAATATAACGATACCGTATCGTTTAAAGAAAATGTCAATGGATGGAACTCAAGAAAAAGCTTTATACAGGAAGATGGACTTTCGTTAAATAATGTGTACTACACATTTAAAAATGGTGAAATATGGTCTCACGATAACGAAACTAGAAACAACTTTTATGGTGTTCAATACGAATCTTCTGTTAAATTTATATTCAACGACGCACCTGGCTCTGTTAAATCATTCAAAACTTTAAACTACGAAGGATCACAAGCTAGAGTATTTGTTGACAATCCAGATACAGATAATAAATTTAAAAACAGATTAGCTAAGAGTGGTTGGTGGGTAGATTCTATAGAGTCTGATTTGCAAAGTGGGCAAGTTAAGACCTTTAAAAACAAAGAAGGCAAATGGTTCTATAATATACTAGGAACTGAAACCACTGATCTAAACTTAGATACAAAAGAATACTCTGTACAAGGCTTAGGGTATATAAGTGCAATAACAGGGTCTCAAGGAGAAGACATAGAAATAATAGTACAATAAAATATGGCATTAATAAATTGCAGCATGGAAAAGAGGACGGTTGTAGTAGATACTTCAACCCTTAGCTCACCACCCGGTGTAACAAGTGTTACGTTAGAGATAATACCTGACTCAGGCTTTGTTGTAGCAGCAAGAGACTTTGTTGCTGGACCAAATCCTGACATTATTGGCGATAAAATTGATAGTATAACTTTATCCGATAGTGAAAGTAGCGGTGGTCCTCAAAACGATGGATCATACACTGCAAATAACAAAGTAATTGTTACTGTAGACTTTGACAACGATTGGGAGCCTACAGAAAATATAACTTTTGATATAGATCCTAGTGGAAGTGCTACTGCTAAACATTTAGTGCCAGTTAAACTTCAAGGCACATTTGCAGTACCAGCTTCGCCAGATAAAGTCACTTTTACAGCTTCTAGCGTATTAGATTTTGCGTCATCTGGTTCTACCAGTGACTTTTATGCGTACGATACTCCGGGCAAAGTTGTTGATATTATGACTATGACTGTAGCTGCTACTAGTGGAGATTTTATAGACGAAGATCCTACTATAGCTGTAGCTAATTCGTCTTATGCACTAGTAGATAATGAGTACTCTATATCAAGATCAGACACATTTACTCAAGGAAGGCTAGTTCAAGTAGTGTATACGGTAAAAGTAAAAATGCCAAGCTCCGATAGAAGCAGCGACTTAGTGACTTTTACTGGATCTGGAGAGGACATACCAGGTGTAGATAATAAAATATACGGATTTAGCATGGATACTAGCTCTGCAGATGTAGAGTCTATAAATAGAAGCTTAGAAATAACCGCAGATAGTGGTTCTAAATTTAGAATAAAAATAGAGAGAGGTACAATATCCAACTCTATTTTTACTATAGACTCCACCGATGGCATATACGTGTTTGATAATACAAAACAAACTATATCAGATGCTTTTTTACCGAGCAATTCTACTGTTACTTATCCTTCAGAAATAAACTCTAACGGTGACTATGTGGCTTCTGTTAATCCCTACACCGTAGACGACTCAGGTTTGTTTTCTAAAGACATTGTAATACCCGCTGATTCCTCAAGCAAGCTGTATAGGTTTACTATAATTCCTCAAGGAAATACAATTGTTGATCCAACGGCAGTGGGTATAGATACTTCACCTGATCCTGATGTTATATCATTTTATATATCTAGACTTGCAGAAGTATACATAGAGGCAACATACAACTCCGAGAACGACAGACAATCATTAACAGCAACTACCGAATACTTTAACTACCAAGGTAAAACTAATGGTGTTAATAAACCAGCGGGTCTAGCCAACAAAGAGGTGAATAATCAAGTTAATACCTATGATTACGAATTAGTAATAACTGATGACGTAGATTTCCACTTACCGAACCAAGAAAACAAATTCCAACTTTCTGAATTAAACTATAGCAAGACTTTAAACTCAGGTATTATTTTTGACCCTGTTATTACGGCGGAACTTAAAGCCGACTCAAACGGGTTTAATTCTAGCAGCATTAGAGATACTGGTGACACATCTCATCATAATGCTAACAATCACGAAACCAATACAGCTATAGTATTAACTGAACAACAAAGAGAGTCATTAACAAACAAAAACTCTTTTAGCTTGATAAGTGTAAGAAGTAGTTTTTCAATAGTAGGTACTGATGAGTATTTTAAAATAAAATTTTTTACAACAGAAGAATCACCGGTTTACAAAAGTCAAACTATAAGAATTTTTTCAGACTACCAGGTGCAAGGAGGAGATATTGGTCAAGATAACACCACTACTATAGCTGCTCCGGCTGTAGATAGATCAAAGCTTTATATAAAAGGAGACAACCTTGCTATAAGTAAGTGGGGATCTAGTAATATGTCTATAGTGAAACAATTAGATACATTTGCATTCACGTCTTCTCAAGTGATAAATACTTTAGATATGTCACTAGGTATTACGCAGGGCGTAAGGAATTTCGTAAATAGCGTAGCTTCTGGCATAGGGTATGTATATGCCACATCTTACTATATGGACAAACTAGTTTCTAACGACGGAGGTAGCTCGTTTATCAAACAGAATGTAACAGCAGACGACGGTAATGGTGCATTTACTACGCATGTTAAGTTTACAGTTAGTGGAGCATTTTTGACTGCCGAAGATGGTCTTCCTTTAAACTTCAATACTAGCGACTATGAACTATTGTTCGAAACGTCTAACTTTAATGGTCCATTTAGCAACATTGGAGGCATATCTGTATCTAGTCAGCCTACTTTACAGTTAGTTAACGGTGGTGGGTTAGATAGGAGGCTAAACATATCTAACTTTGATGTTGTAATAGACTTTGGTAGTACGCTGCAAAATTTAAGCACTGCAAGTAAATTTTTCTACAATACAAGCATAATACACAAGTTGAGTAATCAATATAAGACTATAAGTGACATAGAGGAAGAATACTTCCCTAATTTTCCTAAATCAAACTTAGCAACATATTAAACATGCCAAACATAACATTTACATTAACACACCCACTTAATCAAGCTGTACAAAAAGGAACTACAGATGTAGCGTATTATGCAGATACTAGCACTTATAATTTTGCAGATACTAGCAGTGTTGATTTTGCTGAAACTTTTGTAAGGCTAGGCCCAATAGTAGATATAAATTACGCGCAAAAAACTATAACGTGCGATGTAGCAAGTAACACGGTACTGCCAGCATCTAACGACTTTTTGTTTTTTAGCAAAGACAATAGGGCAAATATGACAAGCTTGCTTGGGTATTATGCTGAAGTAGAAGTTAAGAATAATTCTACTGAAAAAGCGGAGATATACGCTATGGGATCTGAAATATTTGAAAGTAGTAAATAATGTGTAACTATATAGATATTAAATAAAATGAGTAAAAAATCACCTTTAAAGTTAGTAGATCCAGTATCAATGATGATACTAGGTCAAGCAGGAAATATAGCAGGAGGACTGACTGGCATAGCTAGCGGTATAATTGGCAGCAAAGATAGAAGGCGAGAAGAAAGAGAAGCACAGTCAGAGTATGATAGATACAAAGCAAGGTTAGAAGATAGAGATACTTCTAATCCTTACGCGAATATGGAAAACGTTTACGAAGACCTAACTGTCAATACACAAGCAGCTGACTTCGCGGCGCAACAACAAGCGCAAGGTATGGCAAACACTATGGACCAGTTCGCAGGAGCCGCGGGTGGTAGTGGTATAGCCGCTCTAGCGCAAGCAATGGCGGGTCAACAAGCTATAAATGCTCAAAGAGCTTCAGTAGATATAGGACAGCAGGAGAGATCAAACTTGATGGCTGAAAGAGGCATGGCTAGCCAACTTCAAGCACAGGAAAGAGAAGGAGAGTTATTGTCTAGACAAATGGAAAATCAAAAAGTAAATACATTGCTTGGAATGTCTCAAGGAAGATTAGGCGCTGCAAGGCAGGCTAGAATAGATGCTAAACAAGCCGTAATGGGTGGTGTTGGACAGTTGGCAGGTGGAGCTGCACAAGTAGGTCAGTACGCTACTAAAAAGTTAGGCGAATATAATTAAGAAAATTTGGATTTAGATAACAATGACAGACGCACAATTAATAAGAAACGCAGAAGATCCTAATATTTACGGTAGATTTGTAGATGTTGGAGCAGCCTTTAATAAAGGGCTTATGATTGGCACTAAAGGCAATCCTTTGGCAACTAGTGATCCAGTTAGCACGGTTAAAAATAACTATGAAAATAAACTAAACTCTTATTTAGATGCTTTACCTGCAGATACGGATATAACTAGTGTGCCTGATAGATACAAGAATGATATACATCAGTTCTTGCAAACACAGAAACATAACTATGTCGTTTTAGGTAAGCAACTAGCTCTTCAAGAGGTAGGTAGCGATAAGTACATGGACCTGCAAGGTCAGATGACCAATATAAAAAATTCTTTTACAAACCTAAACGACCATATGAAAAACTATGGTCAAATGAAAGACAAGTTGTTTGAAGATATAAAAACTAACAAAACTTCTTTATCTATTGAAAATCAAGCAAACGTTAATTTATTAACTTCCGTTTTTAGTGAAGAGTTCGATATGTCTATAGACGAGTACGGTAATCCTTCCTTCGTAGGAGACGACGGAGCTATACAAATGGGAAAACTACCGGGTTACGAATTGAAGTCTGTTACAGCGGCTAATAGTATGCTTAAAATGGCTGAAGCAGCTTACAAATCTGGTGTCAAATTAGCACCTGGACATCCTCAATACGAGATTAAAAAGAGAGAGCTTACCAACATGATAGAAAGCGGTGGCAGAAACACTTTAATGTCTATTATATCAGACGGAATGATTGGTGATGTTACTATGAGTGAAGATCCTTACATATCGCAGCATGTAGATGCTTTCAGAGAAGGCTCGCTGAGTTTTGCAGGATTAAGAGACGTAGTAGTGGAAAACTATATGGGCGTATTGTCATCTATGTCAGAATCAGGTTATAAAGCAAAACAAGTTGCTGCTTATAGTAAGAGAAATAATTATAATAATAGAGGCACAGAGCTTAGGTGGAGTACTTATAAAGACGCTTATAAAAATGCGCCTATAAACGGAAAGAGATATGAGCAGATATATACAGCAGATGGAACTGCATTATACAAAGATCCATCAGAACTTTCAGCTAAATGGATGACGGGTGATGAATTAAAAGCAGCAACAGAAACACCATCAAGCGAAGAGGTTCCGTTTTCTGCCATAGATCCAAGATTTTTGCCGAAAAACAACAGGGCTCAAGCAGCGAAGAAACAAAAAGAGGAAGACGCTAATGCAGGATTACCTAAGCTAGGTTAATTTATAATAGTTATTTAATATAAAACATGAATCCAGAGGAAGAAAATTTAATCAACGTAAATAACGAACCACCACCTGGTGAGACTAAAGATTGGAAAGAGCTTACAGCTTTTGATCCTAACGCTTTCGACCTAACATACGCTAAGCCAATGTCTGCGTACAGAGAAGAAGTTGACGAGCGGTTCGACAAAGAAGAAGAAGCTCAAATACAAAGATTTAAAAGAGCTGATTTCTTGGCCTCAAGAATGAATAGCCAAATGAAAGATTACAAACCTGACGTGACTATGTTTAGTGGTCAAGAAGAGTTTGATCTTTATAAAACTTGGAAGTCTGGTGGAAGTATAGAGCCAAAGCTAACGCTTGAGGAAGATGTAGAAGACAAAGTGCAGCTACTTGACCTTGACATCGATCCTGATAAAACAAACTTATACTATAACCAAAGAAGTGACAATACTTTTGTTAGAAAATATTATAATGCTAGTGAGCTAAACAGTCTTGGAGTTAATGTTTCTGACTTTCAAGGTTGGTTATCTAAAAATGGGTTTGTAGATGAGTTTAGAAAAGATGTAGAAGGCGGTGTTTTTAAAGCGGGCTCAGGAGTAGGTATAAGTGCAGACGCTAGAGCGACAGGTCAAGATAATCTAGACGTTGCAAAAGAAAGAGTATTAGATACTAGGCTATCACAATACATGAATTCTGTAAATAAAAAGCTAGATGCTAAAGCTTTTCATCAAGACTATACAGAAAATCCTGAAAAATACAAAGAATTTAAAAGCTTTAAAGACGCTTACGAAAGCTATGAAATAGAAAATGGACAAAGCACACTTTTTGATTACGAAAAGCTAGATTCTTATAGGGAAAAGCAGTTTGCTAATTTGTCTTGGAGAACTAAACAAATAATAAAAGATCAATTAGAGTTTTCCAAAGAAAGAGAAGATCAAAGCGATGCTAGAGGGTTTTTTGAAGGAGCGTCTGAGTTTGTAAAGGAAACAGGTGTTGGGTTTTTAGACGCAGCAGATGAAACCGCAACTTGGTTGCAAGATAAAATAGGGGTGTTTGGCTTTGACGAAGTAGCTAAGCAGAAAAGGTATGCTAAGATGGAGCAAGAAGCTCTTGATCCACAGAAAAATCTTCAATACTTAAGAGTAAGCGGTAAGTCTTTAAAGTACAACGGTAAAACGTACTTGAAAGATTCTGAAGGTAGGCTTTATGACACTGATAACAACTTAGCTGTTGGGCAAACTATGTCTGAAAAAGAGAAATCTAAAATCAGCAACCTAATAGATATAAACGGAGTTGAAGACTCAGATTATAGTACTAGAGGTTTTACTAATGTCGCTGGTAACGTTATGGGCAACATAGCGTTTCAAGTTTTAGGAACTAAAGGTATAGGAGCTGCAAGATTAGCAACTTCAGCTAGATATATAAGTGGAGTTAATAAATTAAGAGCTGCAAGAGGTTTAGCACCAATGACTACTAGAGCGACTTCAAAGATTGGATTTGTAAGCACTAAAGGTACTTTTGGTAAGAAATTACCTTTTGACGCAAGAACAGTTGACGCATCTGTTTTTCAAACAATGTATGGCGCGCAAACTGGTTATGAGAGCACGATAACAGCGGCTAAACAGGCTGGACTTTCTGATGAAG
>Ga0228634_1001868_pt1 | contig 11338 bp, 10 predicted proteins | sample 42DmetaG_FD_190063 | JGI IMG/M metagenome (GOLD analysis project Ga0228634, IMG submission 190063) | Seawater microbial communities from Monterey Bay, California, United States - 42D | ecosystem: Environmental > Aquatic > Marine > Coastal | place: USA: California | collected 2016-09-27
AAAAGTGCTCACTTTCCGAAAATCGCCCGGGGGGTGGACCCCCCTCGAAAACAGTGTAGCGCCAGAATCCGCTTTGGTGTCGTCAGTACGGGCATATTCCCATGTTTCAAGGGGGTGGTGTCTCCGGAGAAGAATGCCCCATAGTCTGACCAACTTTGAAACAATGTAAAGCACATACTACTTTTAACAGCATGCTCACAATCGTGACACGATTTTTTAATCGACGGACTCGACGACCCCCAAAAAACACAAACGCGTGTAGACGTTGCGACATACAGCGTGTTTAGTACATATTGTCTTACAGCGTATCTTCCTACCGATCTACCACGAATACGCGCAATTCCGACGCATTCGGCGTCAAAACGACCCTTGAAGCGTCTCTTGACTCGTTGTGAAGCGAGAAACAGGTCACTCGCCGTGGTCTGGTGCGCTCTATGTATCTCCAGTGCTTGGATTTTGAGCGCTTGGCCCCAGAATCCACGTACAAAACTGGCTTGGTCCTCAGAACCTGCTGCTTGGCGGCCGTAGCGGTCTCGAGTTCTTGGGCTGCTTCGGCTGCTTCGGTGAATCCCGAGTCGGTTCGCTGATAACCGGACCTCATCTTGTACAAACACCAGAAAAGCACGCCGACTGCGATGGATAGAGACAAGACCGCGCTTGCGAGTAACACGATCAACGCGGTCGTGTCCCATACAATCCCGGTGTTGTTGAACGGTCTGTCCATGTCGCGCGCAGACCTCGTATCGATAGGGTCTCACTTCCTTATAGCGTTCAAGATGCTCGTCGCACGATCGATCCACCAGCGGTCCATCTTGACAAAGTCCACTTGGGTGTCCGACAGGTACAACAGCGCACCTTTGATTTTAGAGACGCCATGAACCTCTTGAAGCGTACGAAGCGTGCGCTCTTCTTGTAGAAACATGTGTAGTGTGCTGGCAAGTTGTGCAAAGTGCCGGTGCTCCGCTGTATCGGTGCATCTGGAAAGGGCCTGCCGAAAGTACGCAACCTTTCCCTTGAGTTTGCCTGGGGTGGTGCGAATGTTGTGATAGCCACACTTGACTTCGACGATCCACAGAGCCTGCACACCCTTTTCAATGCACACGAGGTCGATAGCTGTCGCGATGCTACTGGATGCGGAACAGACGCCTCTTTGCGCGCATACCAGCGTCAGCCCTTGCTTTTCGAGGGCGGCAAGAGCCAAAGACGTCAACTGGTGCAAGCGAGTTTTACTGCCAGGGCTTTTTACTGTGCCGTTGGCGATACTCGTGAGCTGCTTGTCTACCGCCACACCGCGTCTCCGACCCGCCATCTTGCCCTTCCATCCACGCACTCTAATTGTCGAATGCAACTTGGCGCGCGGCATGCTCGCTTTGGAAAATAGCTTGCTTTCAAGGCATTTTGTAAGGCCACGAAAGGGTTTGCGACGTGACTGCACACGAGCTTTTGAGATGAAGCATTTGTACCCCCCGCGCTTGGAAAGGGTGACAGGTGCAGATGTTTTGAGCGTTTTTCGTATGGCAGTTATGGAAACCATCTACCGTGCGCGCAGTCACACCATACTCATGCACTACACCGGCATACGATCTTGTTTGCATTAGCGGCGAGTTTTATGGCGTCTCTCGTACGCGAATCACATCGCCTGGACGACGGTACGTCGATCACCGATCCGCGGCATCGAGCATGGTCAAAAGCGATTCGACGTTGCCACGTCTTTGTTCCAACTCCGTCGACGCAAGCTGAGAGCGTCTCTTGTAGATGGCGTCTCGCAGTGTGACAAGAGAAGCATCCTTCTTGTAGTCCACTTCGAAGACGCCCTCTTTGTTCTCGGTGATAGACTTGCTGCTGAACGCATAGCCTTGTATGTCACTTTGGCGTGCAAGCGTAAGCAGTGGTCGTTTCAGCCCAGACACGACGTGATTCGAAAATCGCAACGGAGGACCACACCACTTGGCGCGGATGCGTCGGTCGGGATAAATCGTCTTCCACAATCGAACCACACGATTGCTCAGTGTTTGCATCTCCGCAACATTCGTGACGAGGTGGGTGGGAGCGGAGGAGGCGTTGAGCAATCTTCCCGCGAGCGCGCTGTTGTCCTCGACGCCAAACGTGTCCGACGCGTCGTAGCCATAGTTGAACAAGATTTCGTCGCCCGCATTGACATCTCGAGACAGAGTCATCGCGACCATGGGCGCCATGCCAATTGGCATATCCGTCTGGTCGTTGTTTACTAGACAAACGCCGGGCTCGGTGTTGGCGCTGGATCGCGAGTGGTTGATGACAGCCCCCGCGTCGCAATAGTCGACTCCGAACTCGAGTTGCGTCCTCACATCTTCGCCGTTGGTCGGCAGGTCCTCCACTATCATTCTCGGCACGCTCTGCACCGTGTTGAGCTCCGAAAGTTTCAAGTCGGCAGGACGAGCATTGACGGCTCTCGACGCGACATTGAACTTGTCCAAGGTAATATTGTAGTTTTGGTAGGCCATGGTCGTTTGTTCTTGCATCAGATCGTCTTCGCCGTACGGCATCGTGCATGCACGCATCCTGTACTTGAATGCGTAGACACCCGTCCATACGCACACGAACGCCGATCCGTCGTTGCCGCCAATCTTGCGATCGACAAGCGTGAAGAGTCCAAGGTGCGGACTTTCACTCGTAGCAAAGTACACCTTTCCAATGGCAAACCCCGTTCCCATCTGCGCAAACTGCGGCAGTCGCGTATCGATGGGGACCAGATTTGGAAATTCGGAGCTCACGTTGCCAAGCTGGAGCTGTTGGTTGTACCAGTCCCAGAGCGTCATCGGCACGCGTTCACCCGCGACACCGTCCATGCGACTTGGCAAGGGTCGACGACACAGACCACGCTTGTGGGTTGCGCGCACTAAGGGCAACATGGCTACTTATTATTATTAACAACAAGCAAAGACATTACACGACAAGTATCGAGACTACGCGATCGCACGTCGAGTACCCGTTCAACGTTACACATTGGCGTCTGCTGACCCACGACCGTCCTCCCCATCTCCCACCTCCCCCCTTGGCGGTGGCTACCGTGAGGACGTTCTTTAGGAGACGATTGTATGCGCGTCTCTGCTCGCACGGTCGCGATTGCTCTCGATAGCTTCCAGCATGCACGTCCGTACCGCCGTGCGTCATCGTCCACTTCGCATGGAAACCTTCGTAAATCTCGTCTAATCTTGCGACCCCGACCCACGCTGTTGACGTTTGAGCGATTTGGACGACTGTTTTTCTGGAAGTCGTACGGTCTGCAGCTCTTCGTCGTCTTCGATTTGAAGCTGCAAATCAGTGGGAATTGCACCTGCTCCGTGGTCTTCCACCTGTCTGCTGCTGCTTGTGCGCTTTCTGGAAGGCGTACTCGAGCGAGAGCCCTTTCGCGACCCCTCGTTGCTGGATGGGCGGCTTGCCGACGACGAAGACCGCGAGTCTGCTGAGTTGCTGGCATCTCCCATAACATAATCGTTTAGAGCGTCCGATGCAGCAGAGATGGCATCGCTCACGCGATCTCCAGAGCTCGACTGAGTCGAAGGCGTCGCGCGACTTTGCTGGACAAAATCGCGCATGATGCCCGTGCCCCGCATAAAGTCCGTCAACGATTGCGAAGCTATTCCGCTTCCCTCGGGCAACTGAGACGGTTGCGACGGTTGAGTTGGTTGAGGTTGCGGGGGCGGTTGAGGTGCCAAGGGTGGTTGAGATGGCGGGGGCGGCATGAGCAACGCGGCAGTATCATCAACTGGAATTCCCAATTGCGCCTGAACGGCGAGCAACTCCTCAACGGTTCCACCTTCAAGAAAGTTTTTGGCTTGCAGAGCTGCCATCGGCGTCAGGAACGAGATCTGCTCCATCATGCGCTCAATCATATGCAATCGAATCTTGCTTGACGCCAGATCTGCTTGTGCCTCATAAACAGTAAGCCGAGTACCTGGCGATGGACTTGGAGATGGATTGACGCTGGCAGCACTCTTGTCCTTTGCAGATCTGAAAGCTCTCTGTAGTTTCAAGAGCGCTTCCTCTTTCTTCTTCACCTCCTGTTGCTGTTTTTTCAAAGCATCAAGGATCGAATTTCCAATCTTGCGCTTCAAGTTCCGTTTGCGCTCACGGTCGCTTTCAAAGTAATTGGTTACAATTCCAATGAATCGACGCATCCCGTCCAATCCATTCGCATCGACATCGTTCATGTACTTCCCCGGAAACCTGCCTGTCTGATCCATAAACTTTTCTATGAGGTCAAGAGCGTCCGTCTTCAATTTGACCAACGCCTTCTTTGCTTTGAGCATCTCGTTTCCATCGACGTCGGTGCAATCGGACGTGTCGCTTATGAATCCGTAGCTGTCTGGAGACGTCTTGAATTCGCGTATCTCTGCATCGAGACGCTTTACATTGTCTCTGTACTTCTGTTGCAGCGTGTATGTTTGGAGAGCCGCAAACCGATCGCTCTTCTTGTTGAGTTCGTTCTCAAACTGTGCGTTAAAAACACTCGCGATGTCCTTTTTGACATTCTTGGCCTCCACAGAGCCTTCATTGCGGATGTCGGCGTAGTAAATGTTGACTGCCGACATGAACAACCTCAACGTTTCGACGAGTGTGAACGCTTTGAGTGCAAATGGCGTCACGAATTGGCCCCGTATACGCTGATTGTATGCCTTATTGTACCCCAGAAAGAGCTCGTAAAACGAGTCAACGCTGCGATCGACCCGACTGAGCGTAGCGTACACCTCGCCAATGTCGATTGGCAAACAACGTAATCCACGAGCGTCGTATTCCAACCCAAGGACGACCGATGCGCCGGGATAGGAGAGACCGGAACCGGCGCCATAGAGAGTTGGCTCCATGGCGTTCGTTCCGTAAACCTGGCGCATATCGAGCAATCCCATCCATTTGACGTCGACGTTGACTCTCGAAACGGCAACGCGCACCTGCTGTCCGCCAATCAGAAACGGCACGCGTTGCTCGTCTTGGTCGACCGCGGCGTGGGTGTCGATGACGCGTCCAATCCGCCACGCCCCAACGATCGTTGCAAAGAGCTGCTCCTCGAGGATGTGCAGCGCGCTCAGAGCACTGCGATTGAACCGTTTGCCATCGTCCTGTGCGACCTCTCCGGGGATTGGATTCATGCCGTGTGGGTAGACCGGAAAAGGCCCAAGAGGGTCGCGCGACGCTCCCGAGCGCGTCAAGAATCGTTTGGCAATCTCCTCGAGTCGGCGCGCGGACCAATACCGATACTCGAAGCGCATCTTGTCGGGAGCGCTGTCCGGCACCAAGTGGAGGCACAACAGGTAGGCATCACCGCATTGCGGATGTGGATCAAACTCTTGCGGCACGTCCTTCATGACTTTGGTGATCGACGGCGCGTCGCCAGCGATGGCCGACTGTCCGGCATTGTAGGACGAGACGTTGGCGTTGCGCACATTGCACGGCCCACGGACCGCAACGTTGAAGGTGGTGTGCGAATCGACAATCGACCCGTTTTTGATCTCTTTGACCTGGTCGTTGATCACGACGCCGTCCACGCGCCACTCGTAGAGTAGCCGAGCCAGTGCGTCGTACTTTGCAGGATTGCCCACGCGTGGCGTGTGCTCCAAATCGACGTAACGCGACTGCTCGAGGCTGATTGGATTGCCTTCAATGTCGCCAAACGTTTGGTTCAATAGCTCGTCGCGTATGAACGACAGGTCGAAGGAAGGGTCGCTGTCGAGCGGCGTGTACGCTCGCATGCTCATGCCAGTCGGATTGGATTGATCTTCCTTGAGTCGGTTGGGTAGCAAACTGTCGTTGGTGTAGTCCTTCAACTCGGTGACGACGGGCGTACGGAAAATGAAGCTGAGCCCGAGCGCGTCGTTGCGATCGACCGGGTGGCGCGCCAACTGCATGTTCATCCATCCGACGCCTCGCATGTGCACGACCTGAGCGTTTGCGCGACTGGGACGTGCCATCTCGGTCTTCTTGCAAACAAAGACGACCGACTGTGCCACAAGCTCGTTGTAAGTCGGATCGTTGTTGCTCACGAGCGTCTGCATGGTGCGCGCCACTTGAATGGTGGCGTTGGTGCGGCGACCGGGCCGAGCCGATCGTATGTTTGGTACCGCCACGGCGCCGACCGAGCCACCCGACATGGACTGCGCGGCTCCCGGGTGTGGAATTCCCGCTTGGCGGATGGAAGTCGGCCTTGACGAGGGTCGATACGGAGCCGTGCGCAATCCATCAAAGGGATCGGACGTGGGTTTGACCGTTCGAAGCATCGCGCCCTTTGGAATCGGTTTGCGTCGACCGAGTAGCGTCAAATGTCGCGTCTGCGTTAGCGACGCCGATAGACGCCCTCGTCATCTCCTTATTATCAGCTTCGAATGAGCGGAGACACGGCAGAGCACCGGCCGTTTTCCAAAGACGCCTTCTTGGGAATTCGCAACGGTGCAGTCATCGGATCGCTGGATGCCAGTAGAATCGATTCGAAGCGAGACGAGCGTTTTTGAATACACACGCTGAGAAGACACGCTAGTCGACTGACATCCAGGCCGTCGAGACGTCATAAAGCGAGCACTGACACGGTACAATCCAAGCAGCCAGCGATACGTCCACAGCCATCATGTCGAGCGCACCAACCAATGCACTGAGCAACGCGCAGGAAAGCACTCAACACTCCACTCCAGCACCTGTCGATGCCACAACGCCCCCGTCGGCCAAGTGGTATGCCGACATGCCGCTCGCCGGTCTCTTCGAACCGGTTCGGTATGAAGGCGCCGCGTCGCACGACCAAGCGTTCGTGACCCGCGCGTACGAGTACCGCGAGCGCGCTCGCAAGATATTCGACAATGAGAAGCAGCGCTTCATGGCATCGCAACACCTCACGTCGGCCATGAAACAGATGCTACAAGCATACACGCTCCGTTTTGACGGCGGCACCAGGCGCCGCGGCGTTTGCCACTACAAGACGCGCGTCGTCGGCTTGAGCGCCGCAATGATCGACCGTGGAGTGAGACCTGAAAAGATCAAGGAAGTCGTCATGCACGAGCTCACTCACGCTGTGCTACCGGGCAAGAAGCACGGCCCCGAATGGAAGAAGCTCAACAAGCGAATGGGGGGAGACGGCAAGCGATGCTGCACGGACGAAGAGACCAGCAACCTGGTCAGCTTCAAGGTCGTCGTGGCGTGCCCAGCGCTGCACATCCATTCCAAAACGCTGCCAAGCGCCAACGGACACGTGTTGCAAAGGCGTCAAAAAGCTCCCGCGCAAAGATGGCTCAACTCGCGCGTCTGTCGCGAATGCGAGAATGAAAAACGAGCCAGTGCCAAGTTGATGGTGTACCGTTTTTAGTTGAATACTACACCCACCCACACACGACACACACGACACACAGGACCTAGGACTTGATATGTAACTTAGTAGATACTCGGCCGTTAATATCATAAACCGTGCGATACATCGAGAGGTCTAAACTACCATGACGTGTAGTCACATTCCGCAGGCGCTCGACTTTGGATTGGGTCGATCGGAACTCGAGCATCAGAACACAAGCACTCACTCCTTGGACGCTCACATGCAATTCTCGACCACGCTCGACACCACGATGCACGACTTGTCGCAGATGTCGCTCAAACGACAGAAGTCGGCTGACGAGACCACACAGCAACTCGTCCGAACAAGAAGACACGAGCCCGACATCGAAGAGTGCATTCGACAATTGTACCAGCTGCTCGTGTTGGCCGCGCGCGAGTGCGTGCTCGTGCGACACGCGCAGCGCGTGGCAACCATGCACGACGGAAGCACCACAAGCATCGACATGTACGTCGAACCTGTTCAAGGTCACAAGCCATTGGTGCACTCGCGCTTGGTTCAACCCAGCGAAGACTACTCCGGTCCGCGCACCGCCGCGACCATGCGCGTGGCGTTCTATCGCGACGGCGTCCTTGTTCTGCAAGGCTACTCGGGCTTTGCAGCTCCGCGTCCCGTAACATTGCAAGAGCTGTTGTCCAGTGCGTGAGATGCCTTAGGACGTCGCCATAGTTTCGTTCTGTGCAGAGAAGACCTGCGTTTCATAGCCAAGTCACGCAACGTCGCGCGCGCCTCGCCCGATCCGTCGTCGAGCCGTCGAGCCGTCGTAGCGAATGAGTGTGGGGACTCTGCGTTGTGTGTATCATGGTGAATAGAAATGTTTCGATACTCGATCAAATGTATGACTACTCCTCAGCCGCTATTCCGACACACACACGCACGAAACGAACGTACACGCAATTTATTGGGTGTGATAGACCGAGTTCAGGCTTCGGCCGAGTGTGTCTGATTGCGAGCACATCTTTGCAGAGCACGGTTTCCAATGGCACCGGACGACCGACCAGTCGTTCGCGACAGCAATGAAACGTTGTGGCAACTGGCCGCTCACCACGGAACACTGCTCACATCCGTCGATCTGTCGCCCGATTTCAAAGTTCGGCTCTCCGGCGAACCGGCACTTCGATCGCTCGCCTCCGACGGCAGCGGTCGCGCGACTTTGGATCCGCAGAGCCGATACGCGTTCTTGACCGTGCAAGTGGACTCTCCAAGCACACCTGCAAACCACCAAGGCGTCACCAAGAAGGCATCCGTCCAACACGCTTCCACTCAAACCACACCTGCGTCGTCGAAGCGACCCGAAGCGCGAGCGCCCCTGCAGGACGTGGAGCTCAACATCCTTCGGCACGAACTGCGAAGAGAAGAAGTCCGACTTGCGTCTATGGCTGCTCTCAACAAAGCAAACGAAAACATCGTCACCACCTATGCGAGTCGCGAGATTGCACGATATCGCAACAAAAAAGTGTGGGTACTTTAAATGCTCACTCGCGTCTGGCCCGGCGGCCTCGGCGGCGCGCGCACTGCATTTAATATACCGGAGCATATTCCAATCTCTGAACTAGTCAAATGGTCTGGACGACATCTTTTGCAACATACGTATAACACCACACAACGTGGTCCAGTTTTGCCTCAGCAACGCGTTGCCCAACCAAACTCTTTGCACACATTGCTGTTGCTCGCATCGTTGTAAAGACATGTTTTTTGTAGAGGACAGGCTCGATCGCATTTGCGCCGCAAGCTCAGACACGAGGCCCCGCCCCAGCAGCCGCGATACTGCTGGCGAGCCGCGTCGCATGCATCTCGATCGAATTCGCGCTCTCCCTCGATCCAGTACCTATTTGTGCGTTTGGAAGAATAGTGAGGCGTGTTGTGCCACAGTCGTTGGCTCTCTTGTGGTGTAGTCGGTGTGACACGGGACGTGTTGTTTCGGCCGTCCTTCAAAATGTTAAAAAGGCAGTCTACGTGCATCGTATGCAAGAACAAGAGAACTTTCACCGCGTTCAACGCGTGCATAGCCTTAGGTCACAGCTTCAAACGGAAGCGTGCACTCGACACTCGCACATCCGTTTGCACAACACATCTCTTCGTCGGCGTTTGCGGTCTTAGCTGGCGTACGAAATACAGCGACTGGCGATGCTGCGCCTGCTAATAAGCGGCAACGGCCTGTGTCACGTCGGTCTGGAAAAAGGAGACGTCTTCGTTCCAAATGGAAGCAGAGTCGGCAGGACAGCTGGTCGCGCGCCACACGACGTTTGGATTGTCGGCCATCTCGTACCACGTGACAAACCACTCGCACCCATGCAGCAGATTGCTGCCTTGAGGGAACCAGAAGGTGCACTGTCTCATGACGCACTGCTTCACCTTTTCGTGCGCGGTCGCGTCAGACGCGCTGTTTGGGAACATCTGTTGGCAAGACGAGAGAAACCCTCCGTACTGTGCCGTGCTCGACACGTCGCGTTCCCATTGTTTTGTGCACCCGTCAAAGGCACCGACGCCGCCTCCGGGTATCATGACGTCGAATTGCCTTGATTTGTCTTGCGTGACGTCGTAGCCGACGTTGGTGGCAAGGGCGATGATGCGTTTGTGCTTCGCTTTGAGCGCGACCGATCCAGGGTCGTTGGGGAGAAAGTGTCCTGTTCCTTCGAAGGTGATTTCGAAGCACGCGCCACAGGTCGCTTGCTCGTTGTTCGCCGAGGTTGCCACGGTCACGTACGACACGCTTGGGTCGGAGGGGCTGACCTTGGGGATGTGCGAGTTGCAAACGTATGCCGCGTCGTCCGCAGGCACGTTGTCTTGACAAACGCTCTGGGTCGCGTGCCATGGCGACTGCGTGTCTTCGGGCCATGCAGTGACACCGTCGCGATGGCACTGCCTTGCAGCGCTCGCTCCAGGCCGAACCTTGCCCGGCCAGGAACAGGACGGTTTGCAGCAGTCCCAATATCGCGTCAACCAGCCCGGAGCCGGAGCGCCAGGAGGCAGCGCGGGAGGCTTGGGAGAGGGCGGTGGCCGCGGCGGCGCGGGCGGCAGCGACGGTGGATGGGGTGGATGGGGTGGAGAGGGCGAAGCCGGCTGTCCAATGCACCAAACGTGCCCGCACGAGGTTTCACAGTTGCTCTTGCTCTCGACACAAAAGGCTGCTGTTCGCGAAGTCAGCATCGAGGCCAGCACGGGTGGATTGCCTTGCATCTGCAGACACCACTGGGGCGCTTGCGAGTTTGACGCACCCGTCGACGGACAGCCGCACTCTTTGAGGTAGCAGCCCGTGGGGTAGTCGTTCGTGTTGCCGGGCGACAGCGGAGTCGGTGGGGGTGGGCTTGGCAGGGTCGTCGATGGAGAAGGAGGAGGCGAGGGCGGAGGCAACGGCTTGCATCCAGAGAATGCGTTGTCCGAGAGGCCTTGTGCTGTTATCAAACTATGCGGTCCGGCGGTGGACGCTCCGGGCGATGGCGACACGCTTACCGACCAATACAGCGTAAACGCGTTCGTACACAACAGCACGATGGTTGTCATGAGATATACGTTGTGCCAACAGGCCACGTGATGCATCTTCTTGTGCAGTTTGTCGATCTCCTGTGGGTCGGCGAGTATTGGAACGACCTCTTGTGCCTGTGCCATGACGAATGCAGAGAGTGGAGACGTCTCTTTACAGTGGAACGACACGTGACTCGAGACGCGGTGCAAGGGTCGACCGATTCAAATCAGCGTGGTCGTTTATAGACGACTGACAATAAGAGCACCGCGTCTTAAGAGACGCCTTGGAGAGCGTGCGTCGTGTCGCGTAGGGTTTGCTAACAGGACTTGTTTCGGGTCGGATGTCGTGCCGTGGCCCCGACGATTATGCAGCGACACCGACGGCTTCACAAGGGAACACAGGTGGCTTCTCACTGCGCAACTTTCTCTTTTCCTCCACATCGGCAAGCGAAGACGACGGCGGGTCCAAGCGACCGTTGCTGCGCATCCCGAGTCGCCCACAGACACAGTTGACGTCGTCCGATC